>OMLO01005972.1_pt1 | contig 10228 bp, 5 predicted proteins | sample 1674811 | NCBI WGS metagenome assembly OMLO01 (sample SAMN06265003, study PRJEB25207) | coral metagenome | isolation source: Coral host | place: Mexico:La Bocana,Puerto Morelos, Mexico | collected 2008-11-13
GAATTGTTTTAAAAAAAACCTAGAAAGCATTTGTTGTCCTAGTTACGAAATGAACGCGGGCTCCTGGCAAGCATGGGATGATGCATGCAGTGCATGAATATCGAGCAAAATAATAAATTATTATAAATTGGAAACACTTATAAGCTTCTTTGGGGAAAAAGAAAGGAAAAACACGTCTGAGGGAAAAAAGAAAAGAAAATAAATTCGTGCGTTTGCCCGCCCGAGTCTTGAACTCTCGCCCTTTACGCTTTCCAATACAGTATACCAACTTAACACATAGGTCCGCAAAGCGTGTATGTGTGTCTAGAGCGTTGTGCATTATTGTATTGCGGAGTCAGGGCAGTGATTAAAGCGTGATTTTAAGAGGTTTAAATAAGGGAGAGAAGAAAGAAATTTATTTTTGCAACAAAGCCAAAATATTTTCATCTTGTCTGCTTATACTGATGCAAGTATTTCATCATGCAAAATAGTCGTAACCTCAAGGAGGCCTTTGATTTCTATCACTTAAATCCCAAGTCTCTATCTGACCAATCTTTCAAAGTTCCATGAGCAATAAGTGGAGGAGGAAGACAAGCGTTACTGTCAGTGTTTCGTTAATTTTAACAATGGGGATGAGACAAATTGCTACATGTGCCTTGAAAATGAGTTTTAACGATGTCGTGTTTGCTTTAGGGAAAAGACGGCACACCCGGACGAGAAGGAAAGCGTGGAGATCGAGGAGCAACTGTAAGTTTGTCCGTAACATTTGCTTAAGATGCTAGTTATAAGGCTTTAAAGTTCAAAATGAAAAGACGTTTTCGACGTACTAATTCATCTTTAGGGTTAGTCATAAATGATTGATTTTTCTTTCAATTGTTGATCTTTTGCCCTGTAAATAGTTGTAAGGTCATTCCACTGAAATGAAGGGTCGCCATGTTCGTTTAGGAGCAACAGCACCTTTTTTTGTACCCAATAAATCCTTATAATAGCACCATGATTATAGTCACGATTGCTTGCTTAATTTATGTTTCCCTAGATTGTTTTTTGTTCAATACTGAGAATTGGGCCGTAATAATTTTACATAGAGAAATTTTTTACTCAATTCAAAACATCAGAAAAAAATTATAGGTCACCGCACTCGTTTTCGAAGACATGACGATTTACCTCTATGGCGAGATTCAGGAATTCGAGGAATTCATTTCTAATGCGCGCGCGCTAATCACGTGTGAAATTACGCGCATAGGGATGCGCAGTGCAATACTGGGGAATGACCTTAAAGGTAAAGAGAACTTTGTTTGCTAATTTTTGGTCTCAGAATAGATCGTTCGCAACTGACCTCATCGCTGCCATGTTAGATGACCATTGACAAAAGAATTTGAATAAGCTTGATTGTTTCTGTCATCCGACATGGCCGCCAGGGTCTTTGCCATTTGAATCTCTTATGAATGGCTGCAAACCCACCTATTTCTCCGATAGGACAGTTCACAGTGTTGTCGCATGCAAAATTATCATACCGCATTGACGTATGCAAAAATCATTTGCATATGTAAAAGTTCACCAGATCACAAGATTTCAATTTTCCTATTCCTACTACGTGCGCTAACTCACGAGTTTGTCTGCAAGATGAAATGACACTGACGTTTTCTTAGTGGCAATTATTGTTTATTTAAATGTTTGTCAGGGAAGTCGAGGAGTCACTGGAGCCACCGGGAGACCTGGTGTTCCTGGAGCTATGGTATGTAGAAAGAACAATATCGAAATACTAGTACCAACTGAACCACGTGCCTCAAAACATTGTACCACGGTTATTGTAGTGGTTATTCTCAGCGGTTTGAATGCCCAGAATAGTAGTCAGATATTCAGGTTTTGAGTTGAAGTATTGTCGCGGGAATTGTCACAGGGAGCATTGTAAGCAAGATCACGGCGATGCCAAGGACGACGCCTTGTAAAAAAATGATTTACATTTTGCCTTGAAATGTTGCAATTGTGTAGATATGTTCAATACGCCTATTGATTTCAACACTGGCTCAGGTTTAATATGCAGTGACAGCGTTCAACTCCCAAAGGAAATGTGACAAAATTAGCCGTCGCTGTTCGCGTTTTCCAAAATACGCAGAACTTGCTCATTTCACGTTATTGTTTAATAGAAGACGGGTACGAAATGTTCTTATATTTAAATTGCACGTACAGAACCATTGTTCTGATTGTTATACTTTTGTTTAATGACGTTCTAGTTTGTGTTGCCGTCATGATTTCGCTGTATCAAGGCCCCGTCCACACCCCGCCGGAAGAATTTGAAAACGCAGGCTTGACTTTGAAAACGCATCAAATGTCTTTCGTCCATTCTACGTCGGAGGATTTTAAAAACGCAGCGATCACCGGTGATTTTTAGGGTGATTTTTCAGCCGTTTTTAGGATCGTCACGCAACGCTTGTCCCCCACTAACGGCTAGTGGGGGAGAAACGTTGCGTGATGACCCTAATAGCGGCTGCGGAGGAGACTAGATTAGTGTGGACAGTAGGCCTGAACGTAGAAATAAAGCTGCGTTTTAAAATTTTATCGGCGTACTGTGGACGGGGCCTGTAGTCAAAGTAATTCCTTCAATGCTTGTGTTTTTGATTATTTTAATGTTCTCTCCAGGGCCCATCTGGTCCGCAAGGTCCTCCTGGACTGCCTGGAAACCTAGGCGAAAAGGTAAAGTTGTCTTTCCTAAAGGGGCACTGTTTCGTATTAGCAATAATATATGTATATACAGCATTTGGAATTCCCCATGACATCACTTTCAAGTGACAGCAAATAAATTAAAATTAAGCAGTCTAACGTATACGGTGAGAGGTGTGATATGGTAAGGAATTTATGTTTTTTTAAACAAGTAGTTTTGCGCGTATGGGATCCGATTGCGTGTTCATGCTAGGTTTCTTCTTCCTTATGAACAGCATTTTATAAATTAAACAATCAAGTTTTCGGTTGCATTTGTTAAGGACGGAAAAGTTACTCGTAAGGTCGCCGATGATGTTTACTTCGTGATCATTCCTTGAATGTTTTCCAATCGCTGAAAACCTGTGTTCCTACGTCAATAGACACTTCACGCGCGAGGTCACAAATTGTCTGTAAATAACTCATCAATTTTAAAGCCGGGATCCAACAGCGCACGATAGTTGATTCTCCCCTAACCATCATCACATCATTCACATGGTCTAATGAACAGATAAAGTTCGCTATAGTTGACGATAGTTCACTGACAGTTGTGCGAGCGACGTGGCCTAGCATTTATAGTCAGGGGCGCTCCTTCCAAGTAAAAATGTTAGAAGGCAGCAACATGTTAAATTGAGATCGATTTGCTGGAGGAATGAACGGAAGCTGAGAGGGAAAGTGTATAGATCAAAGCGAGAGACGAGAAAAAGTCCAATTGGTGGAAGACGTGCCAGTGGAGGACACTGCCGGGTACAAGGAAGTGTCATGGATGAACTGTGAAACATTTGCGAAAATATTGACTTCTATTTCAAACAAGCCTGACGATTTTCGGGGAAAAGAATGACATGTTAGATTGAGATCGATTTGCTGGAGGACTGCACGGAAGCTGAGACTGAAAGTGTATAGATCAAAGCGAAAGACGAGAAAAGGTCCAATTGGTGGAAGAAGTGCCAGTGAAGGACACTGCCGGGTACAAGGAAATGTCACGGATGAACTGTGAAACATCTTCGAAAATATTGACCTCTATTTCAAACAAGCCTGACGATTTTCGGGGAAAAGAGATGTTCCAAAAATTATCAAAAGCTATCGTACACGTGGTCAAACGAGAAAAACTATAATCGCTCATAGTAAAGAATCTGAAGAAGCTTAAAGTGAATGATAGTTGATGATAGTGCATGATGATGGCCGCTATAAATTTCACGGGCATCGATTATCAAGCAAGTTTTGGCCAAGGTTTAAAGTGTGTCAGCGTTTGGCTTTTGTTTTTAGCTCCCTTCTCAGTGTTGGAGATGTGGTCCAACACAGTCTTTCGTGGCTGATGTATTGATTGAAGTAGTCATCGATTGATTGAAATAGTCATTGAAATAGTTATCAAATTCGGCTCTTTCGTTGTGGAACTCCTGGTATTTTTTCTCTTTCCTTTCAACCAACCTTTGTGCAAGCAGAATAACTGGTGTCAATTTACATAGTAATTTCCAATTTGAAATTGAACGAGGAATTGAAATCTTAAAGAAGCTCAGTAATGGTACTTCACTCTGGATATGCCCAGGAGTTATCTTCAATCAGTCGAATTATTCGGTGCCCGGCCATGATTAATTTTACTGCAATTTCTTTCCAGGGTACCAAAGGAGAGCAAGGTAACCTCGGATCAAAAGGAGAGGCCGGGGATCTGGTAAGGAATGATTTGCTTTAGGTATCTGTCTCTCATTGGAATTTCTTTTTTCCAAGAGTGGGAAACATGTTACTCTTTTCCTGGACTACACTAATAGCCAAGAAAATTTAAACATCTTCAACTGATAATATTACTTCATTATGACTGGCTGTGAGCGAACCAATTTATCATGAATTTTTAATTAGCACTGCCGGGCAAATTTACCATTGTGGGCTCGTAATTTTCTCAGTCATGTGAATTATCGTGTGAAAGCTACTCGTGATATTTGACAATTGTTTCAAATTGCACTGGCGTAAAGGCTTTGTTAATTTTGAGAAAATTGTTTCATATCATTCTTGGTGTATATCTTTCATTACACTTAAAATTTGACACTTGTAAATTACATGCAGGAAGTCACAGTTTACAAGAGTAAATATTTGAGTAAGACTTCAATTCTCCTCATCTTTTGTTAATTTTTGTTTCTTCTTATCGAAGCAAAAAAGCTAAAAAACAGCCGTATTGTGAATTTGCAGGGAACTTTAGGTTTAGGTGGACAAAAAGGCTCAAATGGTGCACCTGGAGCTGCTGTAAGTAAAATTGTTGTCTAATGCACATGTAACTGGATTTATGACAACCCTGATAATGCGTTCCAGGGATTCAGACTGGGTGGTGACTTACAACGTTTCGTTTTCTTAAATTTAGTAGAAAAAAATTCATTGCTTGTTACAAGTGTCGCAAGTTTCAAGAGTCGGTTATGGCTGACATAGCAGAAACATCTGCCCGCCTAAGGTCACATGAGCCATTCCTAGGCTCTAGTGATGCGTGAGAAAGACATTTTTCTCGCCTATTTCGCAAGCTCAACTGGCGAGAAAGCCATTTCTCAGATACTGAATGTCATTGTCTGCCACACTCAGCTGTTAGAAAATTAAGCTTGTTTATTTGATTTGGCCCCAAAAACTCCATTTGGGGAGTTGACAATTAAACTCTTGACATTTTTCCTTTTCCTACACAGGGTAACAGGGGCGCGGTGGGAGCAGCTGGCCGACCTGGCAGTCAGGGTCCACCTGTGAGTTGCGATATTTTATCAAGACACAAAATAAAATAAAACTCAATGGAACTAATGAGGTGTACCAAGTGTCTGCACTATAAACTACGGCTTGGATAGTTTAGATACCATCCTCGGTTTTACTGTTTATCGGACTGAATACGGTCGACAACAGAAATTTTGCAGTTTTTGAAAGCCAATTTCTCGTCGAATATTACACCCAAAGAGCCTAACCTTTCACAAATACTACGCTTCACAAGCTCTTAAATGTTTGTAGTCAATCCGTGTCTAGCGTGATTCCTTGTCTGAGCAAAGTTTTACTTGCAATCTTGGCTTTTCGTTGCTAGGGGCCACCAGGTTCTATTGGTTTGCCTGGACAACCCGGTATACCAGGAGTCAAGGTAAGCTAACCACAATACTTGATAATACAATACCTGATTGATAGCATACCGAGGAATGAGAGTTTAATATTTATTGACGGTCCATACATTTTTTTCTCGTTTTTCTTTTGTAGGGCTCGAGTGGCATATCGGGTAAACCAGGAACACCAGGCTTGCCAGGAAGACCGGTAAGTTGATTAAAGGGACACAGTCAGCTTTACGACCGCGCTGAACACTAGTTTGCCAACTAGGAATTACATCCCACACAAGTAAATTGATAAATCGCCATGGATTTTAGAGTATCAGGAGTACGATCTTTAAAACTAAACATATTCTTGATTTTGAAAGAAGTAAAAACTAATTCGGTGAAACCAGTTGCCATTTTTCTAGCAGTCCAGTTAGTTGTTAATACCATTTCGTTTTCATATTTTTAGGGATTATCAGGACGTGATGGATTGTTTGGACTTCCTGGGTCAGATGGAAACCCTGTATGTACAGTAACGTACTGTAATCATAATGCCGACCAATTTTTTTTATTTTTTTCTATCTTTTTTTGGACTTTTTGACGCTGAATGATTTGCACCTTTTAAACCAGTATTCTGATTGCGATTAGTACGATTTAAGTTTCAAAAGTGAGAAACGTCGCGGAAGTGTAATCTGAATTTTCGAACCACCTAAGGGAACAGAAGTTGGTTGCAAAAAATCGAGAGAATTGAAAAATCAAGTGCAAATTTTTTTATCCAAGGGAGCGAAAAATATTTCGCATAAACGGGAGGCTCGTAAAATCAGGGTCGTGTTTTTACACTTTTGTATAATTTTTTGTAATAATTAAGGCGATTAAATGGCTATTAACACTTAGCCTAAGTTTGAATAATAGCATCACTAGCTAAGTAGTGTGCGTCTGAAGTGAAGAACCATTTGAAAATTGATTCTGCACATGTCTGGGGAAAAAGGCGATCTATCTCCTTTTTATTGGAATATCTAATGTTAAATTTGATTCTAGATTACAAGTAGTCGGTAGTTGTTCATGGAATCTTCTGAGCAATTGGAAAAGTTAAAATTATGCAAATTAAGGAAAGAAAGAAGGGTCAAAATATTTTGCTATTATCTGTTCTCTTCAGCTTTAGAGTGATGTTGTACTAGGAATATGAAGCACTGTTATTTGTTTTTCTCTAGGGTGCCCCTGGTCCTCTTGGTGCAGTCGGAAGCAAAGGCGATCGAGGACCCAGTGTAAATATGTGTTTATTATTTATCCTTTCATTGTATTGCACCAATGCTTTTATTCGGTATTACAGCACTATCACTAAAAAAAGTTCTCATTTCTCTCCATTGATAACTAAACACTTAGTAATACAAACAGTATTGTCTGAAGATGGCTTCCGCCCTGGTTGTCGAAACCTCTGTCATCAGCTATAACTTTTTTCAGACCTACTCTCACCCAGACGATCACGTGACTACTCGAACTGACGATACTCCTGAGTTCAAACCATTTACTAATCATAAACAATCTAAAATTTAGATGTTGTTTTTTTTTCTCTTCAGGGCTTACCCGGCCTCCCAGGAAGACGAGGTGCCTTCGGAAATGAAGGAGAAAAGGTAGGATTGTCTCGTTATTTCTCATTTTTTTAATTTGTTACTGTTACTTCCGTGAAGTCGAGTTCCTTTAAGTAAGACTGGTATACCTCACAATATTGACGCGTGAGTTAGTTCTGTTAAGTTTTACAACTCTTGTGCTACTTTGTTGATAAGTAAGACATCTCAGGAGTATGAATTTTGAGCCATTTCCTTAGAAGTTTTCAAAACAAAAAACAGAGATATCCAAAAGGCCTGGGACCCGTTTCTGGAAGGTCCGTTCTCGCACCCGGAGAGCCGTAGCAAAATTTCAAACCTTATGATTACAGAGCTGTTTTATTCACATATTCTTGTTAAAATTAGAGGTTCCCTTCATACAAGAAGTTTCAGGCGTACACACCTTACTGTTTTAAGATACAGATTAATTTGAAATGGCTTTAGGGGCCCGAAAAGGTCCCGGGACTTTCGAGAAACGGGGCCCTTGGACGCGGTGACGGTGATGATGTCGCGTGAAAACATTAACTTAGCGTTCCTTGATGAAAACTTCGACTCGGTCAAGGGACCAATAAAAATGCCTTGTTTTATCGTAGGCACCGACTGACAGGGTTGCCTATGTGATAAAATGATTATGTCTATACTGATAATTAGGTTATTAATTGAAGACCATTGCCCCCATTTAGGGTGATCGAGGAGACGCTGGTAGAAACGGAGCTGATGGAGAAAGAGGACGAGAAGTAAGTAACAGAATCAAGTAATACTCAAAATAGACATATGATGTCTTCCTGCTAGCTCCTTATTTATTTCGGCCGAAATGTCAGTTTCGAAAGTTAAAAAGACTTAATATCAGTCTGGAAACTCTTTCAGTTACAAAAGCGCTTCTAAAAATTTTGAAATTGTCATTTCAGCGGTTCTTTGCCAAGGAAGGTTTTATCATGTTGACAAGTACATTTTCCGTTGTATACAGGCTGATTTTCACAGGGGTATAAGCATCAATACAATCATAAGCACAAGCATCTCCCAGTTACATGTTGATAACAAGTGCCTTCTGGATTGCTATTGGCAAGAAACCTAAGCTACAAGGCCAAAGTGATTTTATGTTGCTTCAAAGGAACCGTGTCTTAAGGTTACTTCAAAACTTCGCGGGGCTACATCGGTCGATTTTTTTTCAATAAAATTTAAGTTCGTCGTTTAAGGTATCATTTCCCAAAAAATGCAAGTAAAATACAAAAATTCGCACGAGTTATCGACAAAAAGAGATTTTTTAATAAAAGTTAATAAACCGCCAAGGTGTCATAATCCTCACAAGTCATTGACTCCCCGCGACGTTTCGCGGCAAAGGCCCCATTTCAACTCCATGTAACATTTTTTGTTAACACTCAATAACTGTCGTCATGAAACGCTCTAGAACGGAGAACACTCCTTGGATAAAAAGTAAAACAAAGCCAGGACTTAACATTAATCTCGCCGAAAGTGACAAGGGCTCGTGGTTCAATCAACTCTCGGAAAGCGAAGCAGCTAGTGCTTCATCTCTAAAAATTATGTATTAGCAGTCAGAAGAAAGCAATGTTATGAGAGAGCGACTTCCAAAAACGAGTCCGGATTATTCTTCGTCGTCCGATTCTTTCTTGCCTCCTTGCATTTTTGAAACTACGCTGCGGCACTTTCTCCTCGGTTTGTTTTTGTTTTGTGGACGTACGTTATTTTTTTCCTTTTGGTTTGTCCTTTGTTGAACACGGCTAAAACGTGTGCCTCCTTGAACCCGCGCTGCGGCACTTGCTCGTTGGTTTGTTTTTGTGGCTTACTGCCTCCTTATGGAGGCGAAGCCACTGTGCTGTCCCGTTGAGTGAGTGAGTGTAACAATAGAAAACGAACCACCTACGAACTCTGCCGATTTTTATCCGATACCGATATTTCCCGATGTTAGCTTTTGTTTGTTTCGGAACATCGTTGGTTGTTTACGATTGCTTCGACGATTGCTTCCAATGGCCAGGAATATCACTCTGAATTAGGACGTGAACACACGAGAAATCTCGAATGGCCTGGAATATCACTCGGAATTAGCACGTATCCCACTCAGTAGAGTCTTTTTTCTAGTGGGACACTACCACCAGCGCTAAATCGCTCAAAAAGCTTCAAAACGGCCTCAAACACCGTAAACAGCAAAGAATACGCAGGGCGTCAAATTGCGCCTAACACAGGCGTCAATGCGACTAAATTTTTCACTTTGGCGACCAGATCCTGAAAGTTAGTCGCCAAAATGGCGACTATATTTCTGTGTATTGACGATGAATAACGGACATTTCCTCAGACATTGTGCCCTTCCATAAAGTTATATCGGAAGATTTTTGCTTCTAAAACTTTCAAAAGTCAATCCATCCTCTTCCTTTGCTGTAAAAGATTCCACCACCTCGGAAAACTCGCAAAAGCTGACCTTGTTTGAAATCGTCCTATAATACTTTGCAAGCCCTTGAGCACGTCATGTATGTCTATCGACTGTGTCTCTTGTTGATTCCTTCGATAGTGGCCATTGAGTTTATTTTAAACCTAATGGTAAGATTGTTTTGTTTTTCCTTTTGAATATTAATGTATTCAGTCCTTTTTTGGATTAAATTCCTAGAAATGATTTAAAACATTATGCAATCTGGCGACTCAAAAGTTGCGTTTGGCAGCTATTTTGTCTGCAAGATAATTAAACCCGTTGAATAAAAAGCTGGAAAATAGAGCATGTATGGTTCTGTCAAAAATGACCTTGTTCTTGCCCCATAATGCAGGAAATGCACTTTTAGAAGCTCAGATGTTAAAAGTTTCCCGGGGGACCATGCCCCCGGAGCCCCCTAGAAGGCCACGCCTGCAGCACGAGTAACCCCTTTACCGCCTACTTCTACATTTCTGTCACCTACTTTGATT
>OMLO01005974.1_pt1 | contig 10227 bp, 4 predicted proteins | sample 1674811 | NCBI WGS metagenome assembly OMLO01 (sample SAMN06265003, study PRJEB25207) | coral metagenome | isolation source: Coral host | place: Mexico:La Bocana,Puerto Morelos, Mexico | collected 2008-11-13
TTTGTGGTTAGAATTTTTTTACGGTTAACATTTTTTTACGGCTAACGGTTAAAATTCTTTCATTTTTACGCCTAACGCCTAAATTTTTGGCCGTTTTACGGCTAACGGTTAACCCCATTGAGACCCTCTTGCAGGACTTTATGTCACATATTTCCAGTAATTCGTCAAACAACAATTTAATTTTAAATTAATAGCAGAGCTCCGGCCGCCAAGTGGAGCCACATACCCATATAGGAAAGCAAAGGAAACCCATAAATTGATTTTTTCGTGAATATCATGGCTAGCGGTACTGCTCGTGGGCGCATAAGTACGACATTGACGACGACGGCGACGACGTTGTCGCGCAAGATGGCGGCCATACTCTAGCTAATAGTTTGGCTTGGTTTATAGCGCCCTTCTTTGATATTGGACATCCATATTATGGTCAAAACAAAGTATTTGCTGACCACGTAAAGTGGCCACGTGATCATATCGTGGGCTGAAGTTTAGAGCTCATCAAAGTCACCAAGGTTTTTTATTGGATCGCGGGCTTATGACCAGTTAACCTGTTGTAAACAGGGCCGTGTTGTTCGTAAGCGGGTGATAGACGCTAACCCAAGATTAAAAATCAACCGAATAATATATTGTCCTTGATTACAAATGTCACTGCTTTTGTTTTGTATTTTGAGATTATTCAAACTCAAAACAGAAGGAAAAGCAAAATACAGAAAGCCTTTGTTACAAAACTCAAATCAAAATGTTCGCTTATCTTGGGAGTAGCTTGATCGGGCTTTGAACAACCCGTCCCAGGAGCTCTGCTTTTAGGCTTGGTTAAATCTATATATATATATATATTCCCTGTTTCTACGTTGAAATCTTGGCTCCTTTAACTTCATTTGTAGGCTACAGTTACATTTAAACAGAAAAATTTGAACCTTTTTTACTGCTAACTCTGTTGCTACTCTCCTCTAAAAAAAGGAGAACCACTAAATATTTAATATAGACGCCGAAGACCTATTTCTTCTTGCATGCAAGGAAAAAATTAACACTTAATGATAAATCTAAATCGGCACGAAGTTATACTTCTACAGCAACAGAAATAACAATTAGTCAACACCGCAAAACAAAAGATTTACCTCTTTGCGGGCGAAGGGAATTGACATCTTGTCTCGTTTTCCACTTCGCAGCGATTCTGGTACAAACGCTTCACTTTGCAGCACTAAAGTTAGAGCAATCGATACCACAACAAGAGCAGAGATTTTTGTAGAGTTCATTTTTGAGTTTCTATCAGAAAACACCAAGAAGATGATGAGAAATAAATAGCAGGTATATAGTGCCGAGTTTTATACCGTGCAGTTCAAGTGCCAGGAAACTGGTGTTTTAACATCCTCGATATTCAGAAGGAACTATTAATGCATAAAACAATACCGAAGCCATTACCCGTTGTCTTTTAGGTGAAACCTGCATGGCAGTAAGTCATTAATCAATCTAAATACAAAGCAATATTTCATCAGATCTGTGTAGGCTTTGCTATCACCGTTGGTAATCTGAATGCTTTTATAAAATGGTTGTTTTACGAGATCAGGACTCAGGGATATTTTTGTCGGGTAATAATCACCATTTACACGTTTCTGATCATTTCAACTGCGATAAGCCCTAAAATATCCCCAAGCAGCGCAGTTGCTGGCATTAAAAAAGTCTCGGAAACAAATAAAATCAACACCTTGGGTATTTGGAAATCTTCATTGGAATATTAATTAACAAACGCGATTAGTTGAGAAATCAGATTATGATGGTTATAAACAGCATTAATTTCTTCACCTTGGATGTTTTTAATTGTTTAGTCAGTTTGCAGATAATAGTTCAAAGATTGACAGATAAGCTTCTATGCATTCAATGTGATCACCTCGCTTTTAAAAAAAATTACGGTAAAATTTATGAATCAATGATCTGTGAAACAGCTGCACTTGTTCTTTGTCATTGTCTTACAATGATATAAACTGTGTATGTCTTCGTTTCAATCTTCATTTATCAGCTACTGTAAAAAACTGAAGGAAATAATAAGATTAGATCTTTCACTCATCCCAGGAATAGCGTAATTGTATTTCACATCATAACACAGCCAGGAACTCGCAAGATATTACAAAAAAAGGAAAGAAAATAAAGAGTGCAAATGCTTTCGCCACGAAGTACATCTTTTCGCTCGCTCTAAACAAAAAATCTATCATAAATTTCCAAAATAGAGAGCACTAATAGTTAAAATCTTTTTGTAGATCACAAAACGTCAAAAATGACAACAATATCACAGACCACAGTGATCACGTTTTGAAACTTTATTGCAGAAACCTTTGTTGGGCAGGCGTTCAGCCAACATTCCATAAAAAAAGATTAGCTTTGGGCTGCACCTCGAGCAACTGTTACACTAGATAGACATGCGGTAAGCCGGCGAACCAATTGAACCTAACGTCCACGTAAACTATATATACCATAATAAAGATATAATCAGTGTTTTATAAATCAAGCACTGGTACGAACTGAAAAAGAAGGAGGTGTAGTTATATCCTTGATGAAAGAAGGTTTAAAAAGTATAAAAAGCTTGAAGCATGATAAGGGTGATTGTATTTTTGAAGTAGTAGGCGTGGTCAGTTAAATCTTCCCCAAAGATCTGATACCATATTTTTTTTTAATCATAACAAATTGTTCGGAGATGTTCGTGGCATAATTTCATATTAGTGAATCAGAGAGTTAGCCATATTAATAGTTTGCTTATTCTGGTCTTGTGGATGCATCTTTGCATTACCGTGTGACAAATATTCAGGAATTGGAAAAAATGCTAAAGCAGGTCGGTGTAGGGGTCCTATATTTTAAGTCGCGAATCGAATCATTACCTCGAACGAATGAAATACCAAATTAAAGCGAGAAATATTAGCAATTAGTTTGCTGACGAATTTAGTAAAAGGTCATTAACTAGCCTTTAGCCCAGCCTATTGTAGCCAAGTAATGATTACTTTCTCTAGATAACTAGTATTAAAGAATTGCACAAGTGTAATTATACCTCGTGATTTACATACATGTTATTTCGAGGTAACAATTTGAACATGGTTAAATTACCATACAAGTTAAGAAAACACCCTGTTAGAACATTTTTAGAACATTTGAACCAGTTTTTAATTTCAACATCTTTTTTAGAAAGCGTACGGTAAAATCTTTACCTGTACAACTCGTTACAAACACAAATCGACCACACAATGAGAGCATTATGATGACATGTAAAAAGCAAATTTATCTTTTGGATGATTTCTTTTCTTTGTAGAATTAGAAAGAAACAACAAAAAAATGTTTTCACCGTGTTTTTGTATCGAGAAAAGCTTTCTATTCCCACAGCATATTATCCTTCTCCCTTCTCTTATTCCTTCAATCATGGTTCTTTCTGTTAAGAAATCGGGAGCGCAAAAAAAATCGATTTCTTAAAACACTGAAGAGTTAATTACTATGATCAATTTTCTTTCTAACGTAACCTCAGTGATGTACTGTTCTGAAATATAATAGTTTTCGGATGCGCTTCAGGGTCACGAAGATTTCATGTCGATATTGGCCAACACTCGAGGAAGGAAGGAAGGAAGCAAACAACGTAACTGACCTGATGCCCAGTAGACACTAAGAAAACAATAAAATGAGCACTCGCCTTTATAAATACCGTATAAATATTTACCAGCCAAGGGAACAGGTCTGTATTAACAACAGCAATAGACAATCCCTTTACGTTAGTTATCTGATAAAGTTAAATTTATGTTCGCTGATTAGTTGATTAGCTCGATGGAGCTTTATATAGTATTTTTCTACAGAGTGGTGTAATGTAATGTAATGTAAATTACAGAGTTACGTTAAGGCGAGTAATTCAATTTTGCATTATTTTTAGAATACAAAGAGGTTAGAAATTAACATACTTAGTGGAGACATTTAGCGGGTAATATGACTACCACTGTAGCAAGGCTGGGGCTGGATAGTCACACCAGTGTCTATTCACTCTCCTATAGAACAAAGTTCCAAGGTGCACTTCCATGATATATGAAGAACTTAGTTACTAAAGAGAAAATGTAATGAATCCCGGCAAACATGAAAGAAGAAAACAGATTACCCCAAGAATTATATTGGACGGTCCATGATCGTGCACAATCCTTTGTTTTGTGGTCGCGCTATGAATTACAAATTGCGGAATCAAATCATTTAGACTGTCTAATGGCTTGTTCCTCAGCCCGAAGTAAACAACTATTGTGCCTCGTGCACGGTAAAAGCCATAAGAGTGTATGAAAACATACAACGAAGAACTTTGTCAGGTTTCAAAACTACTCCCCCTCTGTTAACTACGTAGAGACAGATGTATGTTGACTATGAAAGGCCAAGTAATAGAATCCGACTTGATCACTTTAATAAGTAACAAGATTAAACAACAGATGATAAGTGATATACAGACATTTTAGTCCAAATTAGACTCGGGACGCATGCGTAGCATTGATGAATTTTGAAACTTGGCTGCCTCGCTGTTATGTTCGCCTCAATTACCGAAGCAAATAAAATTATTACAGTAAATTAGCTAATCTAAAATAAAACGAATGATATTCGAGAATATTTTGAAAAAAATCGTTAAATAATTAATTAATTAACCTATGAAATTGACTTCTTTGTAATTGTAACAATTAAGGATTTACACTACTCGTGATATCTTTTGAAGAATTTCAAGGAATGTTTTATGTAATAGAGTACAAAGGGATTAGTTAATTTTACTGTAATTTCAAATCTATTAGTTTTTTGTAGGATCGCCCTCAGTATATTCTTGCACTTGAATCTTATTATAAATAACTAGTTTTAATTTTGAAAAATTGTTGTTGTTGTTATTGTTATGCCGGTTTATTGCACTTGACATAAATAACTACTGTTATAATCATTATTATTTTTATTATTATTACGAATATCGTTTCCAGCGTTTATTAGATTATATTGTAAAATTAAGCTTGTTTAAGAATTTGATAATAAAGTTTATTGTTAATATCATTATTATTATTATTATGCGGAGCGCGCTCCTATGCCTAAGGGGATCGAGAACCCCGAGAAGGAGGAACTTAGATGTTAAGGACAGGGATCTAGAAATAGAGAAGGTTCAAGCAGTACTTCCCTAGACTCAACAGTTATGGATGCTTTGTTAACTATTTTTTTTTTTTATTTTAATGAAATGTTTTTAATTCAAATAATTTTTTCTTACTTAAATTAACTCTTTTTGGGCTAAATTAATTTTTTTTTTTTAAAAAAAATTATTATTATCATTATTATTATTATTATTATTGCATCGCCCGCCTAAATTAGTTATTTATTCCTTATGTTATTTTTTATCTCGGTATTTCTTTCTTTTTTTTTAATGCATATAAATTTAGTAGTTGTGAACACTTAGAACATTTGAAAAAGACCTCTTAAAACAGTTTTCAAAAATTAAATATTACTTAGAATATAATTAAGAAAATTCCTAAATTTGTGTATGTAGACTGTTTTATACCTCATTTAGTCTTGTTAAGCTTGCTCGATCTTGAAAGTGTTGTAAATAAGTTCACTGTATGTTTTAGGTATTGATGATGATGATGATGATGATGATGATTATTATTTTTATTATTATTATTATTATTACAATGAAAGTGTTCAACTCCGATAAATGATTACCCTACGGAGCCACCTTAAATCATCATTTTCACTTGAAGACGATCTTAATTAGGCCTGGTTCAAACGTCGAAATTTTTATGTACCGAACCTAATGATGCTATTAAGTGCATGAGAAGCTCGACGTATGAATCAGTTAGAATCGACAGATTTGTATTCGGGTGAACTCTACCGGTCTATCCGACTGGGCTAGTCGGATAGCATGACAAAAGATCGACATTGATTGAAACGTCGACTTTTCCATGTACCAAATCTAACGCATACATTACAAATACACTAAATAAAATATTCTTTACCCAGAGGTCTGCACGTTTCCTAATTTTGTCATGCATAAACAGCTTGTTTTAATTTTTCAAATACAATGATAGTGTACTGGGTTGAATAACAGGCAGTTCGGTGGCGTACTGCGAGATTTGTTTTTTGAGAGAAAATGAAAAAAAAAAAGAAATAAATGCTAAAGAAACCGACGACAGGAACGAACTGGACGAGGAACTGTGATGTTCCTTTGGAAATGAGCAAAAATAGAAGGAAACCAAATTCAAAACTCGTCTTCGGTTGTCTAATGCTAACTGCATCTGGAGTTGCCTTCTTCGACTTGCTATACCCTCCCAACCTACCCTCTCTACTGATCCCACATTTTTTCAGCCATTTTGGTCAGCAATAACCGCCCTTTGCGGTTGTGCATCTTCTATTTTAATTAAGTTTGACGTTTTAATCAACTGCAGAACTTAATTATTTGGGTAGACCCAAAACGGTATTACGTTCCGAACATGTAAAGTTCGACGTTTGAACCGGGCCTTAGCTTACAACGATCAGCTATAAAAGAAGCTACATCGGTGAATCTTATATAGTAGGTAGACGTGCTCAATTTAATTTTAGGTAAAATTTTGCTCTTGATGTCGTTTTTTGAGGTAGAGTAGACCTTGAGAAAGATTGCCCGTTCACATTCGAAGAAAACTTCGGTCGCAGGACAGAGGAGAAGACGAAATATTGTAACAGTACTTCTCACCAACAAATATTTTTGTTTCTTGTCTAAATGAAGGAAATCAGTTAAGGGAGATATCGATGAAAAGAAAAGAGGGGATCACTGACCATTTAAAAGAGCAAATTGAAGGACCAAGAAAGTGCTACGCTATTCCTTCTTCAGCGCGCACTGATGTTTGACATGGCGTGAAGTTAGGACATGAATTGCATGAGCATTAAGACATTAAGGATGCGATAAAACAATGGGCGCCAATGTCCTTAATAAAAGTTTTCATTTTAATTAGCTATGCGCTTTTTTTATTTGCAAATACAAGTTGGCTCTCAAACACGCTACATGAAATCTCATTATCATTGTAAATCAGCCGGATTTTGTCGAATTTTGTCGAATTTTGGGTTCAGTTTAGACAGAACGTTGGTCTCGCTAGTAAGAAAAACGCCAAACCTGCCGATTAACCCTGCAACAATTATTAACGTCTGCTTGATGATAAAGGCCTGCTATTCTTCAGGAATAAGACAGAAATGTTCCGATTATTTACTTAGTTTGAATTCTAACCTTTGTTGCGTGCTGGTACGTACATAAGAGCGGTTGATAGCCTCTATCTTACTAAATCAATGTAAACCAACAGCTGAGAACCCCGCCTTCAAGTCAACATGCGATAGTAATTTGTACAAAAGTAATTGTGATGCGCTTTTCAAATGAAGTACAGACCTGAGAAAGAATTGTTGATAAACATTCTACTTTAATTAAAAATGTCTCTTCTCTTTCCTCTCATGGCTTTACAATTTAAAACAAATATACCGTGATCCCTTATTCAAGCTGCTGGAGTTTTTCCCAGACAAAATTAAGTCAATATAATATTCATAAAAGTTTCTCCTAATCAGGATAACAGATTTTAATCTCGTTTCCGAAACTTGGTGTGATTTCAACATCACTATGAAAAAGCGGAAAGGAAGAGGAGGAGATGATACTGATTATTAACAAAAGGAAATGCTCTAACAGCATGAATATTGCTCCAGTGTACGAAAAGGTACGAACAACTCAAAACGATAAGAATCAAGATAGCTAATGTGATCACGAAAATTCATCTCCGGTGTCTGGGGAGCATTTCATTGATAAATTTAAGTGATAAGCTCGTTCGAACACGGTAAAGATTTTTCGAAACATCCGACTTTTCATACCAATTGTCTTTCAGTTTATAGAGACCGTTTAAAGTAAGAGGTGAAGGACGTAAATGATTGTGTAAATCATGCGTATTCGTGAAAATATTATTGGATTCTTGGTTCTTACTTAAAGCCAATTTTAAATAAAGCGTTCTCCATTTCGGAGACGTACTTGTACATGATTCATTTGGACGTCAATTCCACAATAAAAACCTATGATGTCTATCAGTTAAAACATTTCAGGGAAAGTCAAACGTTTTCTCTATAATAGAGAGCTTGAGCAATGACGACGGCAACGTCGAATGAAGAACGCCTAGTAAAAAATGAATTCATATTTTACCTTCGAATTTTGCAATTATTCAGATCTATTCAGAGCGCCTATTGGTGTCAGAACTTGTTCAAGTCAAATATGAAATGCTGGTGTTCAATTCCAAATGAAAAATTAGCCGCCGTCGTTCGTTTTGTAGTCATTTCACTTTGTTGTTGTGCACACAAAGAAATAGACAATTATTTATAACGCACGTGCTCAGCTATTGTTCCGCTCATTAAATGTATTTGATGGCGTTCTTGTTGGTTGCCGAAGCTCCCTAATGTTCTCGTCTCAAAACCTGACTCTGAAACATGTAACTGACGAAATTCTCACTTTCACTTCTCTTCAGGTTCTGACAATTTATAAACAAACATGGTAACAAAAAAATTGAAACTCAGCGCTTTGGTGCACTTCACTTCGCTAGCGTCAGGAGATGCTTCATTAGCTGTGGAGTGTTAGCGAACCAGATGTTCCTTTAGTATAACTAGAGTATAGACAAAGCTGGAGTACGATCTCTTTATGATTTTGTGTGATATTTTGTGCACAAACATGCAAGTCAATGTAACGTATTAGGTTTATCTTCTCAGTAGAAAGTAACCGCAATAAAACAACAAGTTGAAGTCAAGTTTAACTCTGAGCACATATAAAGTTTCAGTTTTATGTTACCAATGGATTTCGATAAACTTTGTCAAGCTAAACATACATGTTTATCTTGCGTGGCGTAAATCAAATATTTTTTAAATGAAATAATGCCTTCCATTATTGACTCAGTTTTCCGTGATATTGCTAGTACGGAATATGGCGACAGATCTAGAGTGACGTCACAACTTTCGGGATCATGCTAGAAAGTGACTAGTAACATTAGCAATAAGTTTTTAATATAATTGGGTTACAAGAAAGATTCTGCAATAAGAATACTGAGAGTAATCTCCTTTGTGTATGCAAAGTCCTGAAAGGGGCCAGACATTTTCTTTCTCATTTTCACGGAACGTATGAACGATCTATTTCTGTAAAAGCTACTGGTGAGGGTTAACAACCTTTCTCTAAGGACGCTATATAGGGAAACAAAATGAGTTGTTAAAATCTGATTAAACCTATATTGAATAGTGGAACCAAATGTAGAAGTCAAGCATGTGCCATAGAATGTATCCAAACGACTCGTCAGCCTCTGACGAAGGGCTAACGCTCGAAACGTCAGCTTTATAACAAATCACAGCTTGAGAACAACGCTGAAAGAGTTAAGCTTGACACTCCATTGCTTTGTAATCGTTTGCTTTTCATTCATGTAAGCTTGTGACAAAAGTGGAATAAAATAGATTCTTCTTATCAAAACTACGTTCGGTGATTCCAAAAATATATAAATTGATCTCTAACTTTCATGCATATTTACACTGTAAGTCTGTTATACATCATCCCCGCATTTCTTTTATTATCTTAAAAATTTCATGAAAATAGAAATGTATTTTGACTATTGTTGTAGACGGTGTCGCCCAGCTCGTGTTACCATGTGCCGAGAGTCAATGAAAGCTTAGCGAAACTAATGTATATTGCTCTCATCCTTGATTGTCATTCTATCAAGACTTGAGAGTCAATTGGAAGCAATTTAAAATGTAGAATACCTTGAATGTTCATACCGTGTAATATCTAGATGCAATATTCAAAATAGTCCCCGCCAGGATAGCTGGGGAATACAAGTTTTATCAGTCGTTATTTTCTGGGAAGTTTATTGAGTGAAAGGTATATCATAAAATATATCGTGAGCTATCGACAATCTTGATATTATTATTTTTCTGTTCTACCTTCAGGCCCATAGGAAGGTTATCGTTCTGTAGTTATCAAGACTAACGCCAGGATATTAAACTTATCTTGAACAGCAAAGCCTAGGTGACATTTTGTTTCCTTTTAAGGGAAGAAAAGGATCTCACGGATACAGTTTTAGAGCATGAATTATTAACAGTTTTTATGCATGTTATGCAGTACTGGGGTTTTGATATTTACCTAGAAAACTTTCTTTCTACAGAATATATGTTAGGACTGTTGAATAACCACGATATTAGTTTATTAGTTTAAGTTATTTTATGTCATAT
>OMLO01005975.1_pt1 | contig 10227 bp, 8 predicted proteins | sample 1674811 | NCBI WGS metagenome assembly OMLO01 (sample SAMN06265003, study PRJEB25207) | coral metagenome | isolation source: Coral host | place: Mexico:La Bocana,Puerto Morelos, Mexico | collected 2008-11-13
CTATAAACACGCTATGGAGTAGTTTAATTAATCGAAGTTTATAATAGAGGGTTAAAGTATTCCAGTTCGAATGTCGGTACACTTCCGCGGTAGGCATTTCTCGGGGCAAGTTGTATATAATTCTGCCTGCCCTACGGTGAAGTACTTCCAGAGAATGTAGAAGCTGCATTAGGGCAGCCGCACCACACGACTAGCTACTAACACAGCGTGGGTCTCGAGCCGTCCTTTCATGTTGTCGAGCAGTCTTTTCAGTGTTTTCATGTATTATTTGTTTTCATTTTATCACACTGTGCAGGAAGGTACTATCCGTTTTTAGCCAGTGGATAAATCCACGGGCTAAAACTGTGACCTTCAACCGAAAGATAAGCTGTAGTACTTTTATGTGGTACAGTTTATCATGCTGTACATGTTGGATGTAACTGTTTAGTAAGTAAATAAAACCCTTTCAAGTGAAAGCTATTGGGAAGAAAGTTTTATTTCCTACTCTTAAATGTGCTGTACAAGGTGGATAAATCTGTCGATGAACCTTGGTTTGTGGCTACCGAAACGCTATTTTAGCTACGAAGCAGAACAACTCCAGAACTTTATACCATTTTTGTCCTCTGAATACAACTCTTGTGTGCGACCATTCGTACAAAAGCTATTATTTTGTGGTATGTTTTATTTTGTGCAAAGTGATTGCAATTTTTACACTGTTGAAAAAATAACATACCTGTAAGTCTACGTGAATGAAGATGTTCCGATCACCCAAGAACTCGACGTCCATCTTTTCTGTGGAGTAGTCCCTTGTGACACTTGTAGTGCTGCCGTGTTCGGTTTCAATGGACGCAGTTGGTTTCTTGGAGTCATCATCGACGTCGAGAATCAAGAAAGGTTCCCCGGTGACATTCACGAGCAGCTCCCGTCTGCAGTGCGAATACAGGGACGAACAGTACCTGTTACGAATTGTAATGGAGAAGCCCCTGTCTGTTCCGTTAGGCAAGTGGCAGTGCTCTGACAGCACGTAGGCGCATTGCTTCAAGTGCATGGTGTAGGACTTGCCGTCGAATGTGGTGATGTGAGGGTCGCCGATAACCGAGCAAGTACCTAAATGAAAGCAAAAAAATGATCACGGTTCAAATGTTGTTACTTATAATGCGCAATGCTTAGCTGACGAGTTGGCTACCTTAAAGCCTGACCGAGGAGTTGAATCAAGGGCTACCGAGAAAGTGGTCGCTGCCCTTACCACTCGTCGACGCTGTCTCCACACACAAAACAAAGAGTACAAACATAGCCCTCTCACTGTGGCTTTGCTGGGCATGCTCAAGGGCTTTAAACTCGATAAATCGCTTTATCTACCTTAATAGACGGTTTTCTGTGCATTGATATAGAAAAAAGGGTTATCATTACTAGATATCAGAATTATTTAAGACACTAAGGCGAATTAAGTGTCTTTTGTAAAGCAGTGCAACGACGCTTATCTCTATCATTTTGACTGAAAATTTTAAAATTTTGTCCTAAGGTAAAATAAATTTAGGAAATGTAAATTTATAACACTTCCCTTTGTTAGCGATATTCACGATTCTTCAGTTACTCCCCGTTCCCAAAGGTATGGCATTTTGTGTCATCACAAAAGTTATTTTCTTTGTCAAGATGCAGTACCTTGTTATTCTCGTAAATTGTGCTGATTACGGCTAAGTTCACACTTAATGCCCGACCACGGCGCCCGTGCGATTCGCGCTGGGCACTAATGTGAATACACCTTTTTTCCAAGTACTCACACAAAATTGAGGCACACTACTAGTGCACGAGTAAAAAGTACTCGTCGTGATCTTGTTCTCGGACACTAACTGTTAATTGTACCCGCGTACTTGTAGTACCTAGTGTCTGAATTAACGCAGCACCCTTTTGTACTGGTACCCAGACACTTTTGTTCGGGGACCAGGTGTGAACACAGCCTGAGAGAGAATGTATTTTCCATCGCAGTTGTAAACGCAAGTGTTGAATTTCCACAAGAAAGTACTTGCTAAGCTTTATTGGAACGTTCAATAATTTACAATACATACCTGGACAAGGTTTCTTTTGACACAACCACTCGCCTCCATTGCAGGTGCTAAAAAACATTATGAACCATTTCATTAGCAAATTCCAAAATCAAACGAAAAAAATCCCTCTCAACACTCACTGACACAAACGCAACTTCAAAAGCGAATTGATCACCGCGAATAGTTTTGTGCTTGCTTTGCGCGTGAAAGCGAGTGGCCAAAATGCTCCTATAAGACTTTGGGGATTTTCAGCACGGAACGGAATTTGCACGTACAACGGTGAATACAAGTTTTCAAGCAAACGAGTACTCTAAAGTTTAATCAAAAATGATACTCGAAAAAAGAGCAACGTAATAAGTGAAACATCAAAGTGGACAAAATAATAATTAGTAATTATTCACCGAAGTGGAGGTAAATATCCACCACTTTCACCGATACTGAGGCGAATAATTGTTTTACTATATACCACACAAGATGAATAACTAGCGGAGCAAAGAGTAATTTTACTTGTTTAAGAGTAACTTTATTTGAAACGGGAAGCCATTTTGTTTTTCTTCGGCTGCTCGGAGGTGAATAGTACTTGGTTAATCACCTCAGAGCTAGCCAATCAGCGTGCACAAAAAGCACTATTCACTTGTGTATACTACTAACGTTCATTTACCCTGGGCAGTGTTTATAGCAAAAAGGCTAGTGGGGCCGAGCAAACAACTAAAACAAATCATTCAAACTGAACATCCCAGCTGGCAGGAGGCAGACTAGTTGGCTATTTACAAGTGTGGCCACGATTTAAACTCTCAGGGCTACCGTGAAACAAATCCAGGTATTGGTCAGAGCGGAACTCGAACCCGAGACCGCTCCATATGCAAGCCTGACGCACTGACCACTCGGGCACGCTTCCTACTATGGATCGGTATTCTGAAGCTCGGCGCGCCACTTCATTTACACAAGGACAATGATTGACATATAGACACACACAAAAGACACACAGACGATGGTGCTCACCATGTTTCACAATCGTCCGCCCTTACTGCTCCATTGGGGTATGTGACTTTTCGATACAAGCAAGAACACTGGCTCTTATCTACACACACGTTGCCATCCAGCCATTTGCCTTCCGGGCAGTGGCATCCATCAGTACAAGGAGAGTTACACTTGGCCTTGTCACTGTTAATATTTCGGCATGTCAGGGGACAGGAAGATCCACACTCGTTGTACTCGAACCCAGCAGGACACTGCAAAGCTATGAGACAAAAGTGGCCCGTTGAAAATGTACTTTGAGCTCATACCGTCTATGAGAAATTACTTAATCTAGGCATTACATTTATTTCCCTTTGTTTCTTTACCAGGTTGTTATGGTGTACAGAGTTTCAAATTCTTCTTTGATAGCTGACGTTTAAATCTTAGGAAATACATGATATGGTAGAAAAAAAAACTAATGAGGTTTCAACGGACACAAATAGAGCAGCGTTGTTCAAAATAGAAAAGATTAATACGTAGTTTAATACGATAGGGAAATCTGAACAATTTAGCTCCAAGCCATCCTAATCATGTTTGAGTGCAAAACATTTATGACACAGTTCCCTAGAAAAAAGATGACGATACCTACACTACTACACTACACTCATAAAGATGTTATCCCCTACCGATGGTTTTCCAAAGTCTCTTTACAAATCTCCTTAGAAAAGTATCGATATTTTAAGGAGAAATTACTTTCTGATTATTGAATGTGTCAACTTACGACAAAGGTCGGGCGTTCTCCATCCCTTGAGCGTCGTGTTGTGGTACCAGGCACAGACACGCGCGTACAGTGCGAGTGAGTCGCACATGGCGTCTTGCCTTTTCGCGTAATTCGTCTTGTACATGTCTGACATGCACATCCCAAAAAACGGTTTGTAATCAGCCAGCTGATGACAAGGCTGGAATGCTGGATTCTCGATGACACTGCAGTCGCGCTCAATAGCGATAATCTCTGCGGTTGTTCGTTTGGGCACCGGTATAACAAGACTGTTATCGCAAGAGGTTTTCTGCCTGAAGCTGTCGGCAAACCCGTCGATTTCATCTTGTGTGGGGCTCAGATAAACATTTCCCTGAATGTCGGTGAAGTCATTGGTGCTATTTCCGTCGTAAAGACCGCACAAACCGATCAGCCTATGGTCTTTAGAGAGTTTGTAGCTTACAGGGACTTTGATGATAACATCTTGTTGACCGTCCCACAGAATGTTGATGTGGTCCTTACTTTTCACCAGAACGTAGCGTCCACTCTGAAAGAGAATCGACAACGCGGTTCGTGACGAGCAAGCGTTACATTTACCGGATGAAGAGGCAATGAGCATTTATCTCCTGAAGAGAGACATTGCCCTCACCCCCACTGGCTGTCCCTCACCAATAAATAAAAAAAAACTGGATGACATGGATCTACGGAGATTCAGGAAACGTTTCGGCAAGTTTGTTGTTCGGTTTTAAGTAATGTCGTTCAAGGAACTCTAACACCGCAAAAGTCAACTAGAGAAAAAAAACAATTACCACAAAACACACAAAAAAAACAACAATGAACTAAAACGCAACACGATGGTAAAGATTAGGCAATCCAAAGACGGATTAGAGTGACAATCTTTGAAATACATCTACGAAGTAGTTCCTAAAAACAACGGTGTAGTTCAATTCTCAAACTCATAAATAATTCTTTAAGTATAAACGAGGGAAAGCAAGACCATATCTGATCTTAATTAGCATAGTTTCAATTTCTCCATTTTTTCTTAGTTTTAACTTCGACTAAGAAGATATATCAAACCCTCAAGAGTGTTTGACCACATTACCAAACACAACAAAAGTTCGTCAAAAACACTCCGCTACACGCCGTATTTTCAAGTCTCTTCTAGGTGTTTGCAGACTGTGGTAAAACGATATAATTCGTGTTTGATGTATTATGTAACACTCACAGATTTCATATAAGGCGCTGCCGTTGTGTGGGGCAGATCTACGGGTACACCTTCCACTTTCACCACAAAAGATGTGTTAGTCTTTCTACCCAAATGCACGTTTATACCATCCACGATCAAGTCTAAGGACTTTTCACACGGATTGTATATATCGCAGTTGGGATCACCGTTGAGTACCACTTTGAAATCTTCGGGGTTTTCGCTGTCCAAGACGAGCATTGATGAACAAGGACCTGCGAATCTGTAGCCAGTGTTGTCGAACGTGTTGAAGTGCTCTCTGCCATTGACAAAACAACTTCCAGGTGCTACAACGGTTAAGAAGAAAACAAAAGTCAGTCTCAAAATTCATATTTCTGTAGCTCGTATCATGTGTAAACACCCTAGTCCAGTTCTGGCCCTCCTGTCACGCAACCGCTCTTGGTAGAGAGGGTCCCCTTCTTCCGAGACAGAGAAGGGGGTAAAACTTCATTAGCGTAAGCCTCAGAGGCAAACCTCAACTCGGATATGGTTTGTAGATTTACTGTTTTCACTCTACCGACTGGTCTACGAGGCAGGATGAGATCACAGTCCCTCATCAGGTCGCTCCCAATACTCGTAATAAACACTTACCGTCTATGATGGGCGGTGGTGCTACATGTGATGGGGCAACAACTGTAAGAAAAAACAAAGATACACGTATTAAAACAAGATGGACAAGTTCGCACTAGAAACGGAAAATCCGTCCAAGAAGAGATTCCATTCCGTGACATACTTGTGGGAGGATGGGATTTTGACGAGAAAATCGCCTCTTACACGCTCTAAATGTGAATTTATGAAGGTAAGTTTGGATGCGTTTTCCATCACTTGCACTAGAACAGGCAAGGTACCCGAACAAGACAAATACGTCAGTCATATAATAAGACTGTTTTATGGTCTCTCAATTTGTTGCAAACAGCATTTTGCCAGATGAAGTTTCCGCAACCTCGTTCCCAGGTTCCTCTCCTTCCAGGAGATGGGAACGAGAGGACACTGGGAACGAAATTAAAGTTTTCCCGTATTCTTTATCAATTCGCATATTTTTTAAGAAATATTAGATCCCAACCTCAGAACTGTTTAGTTTTTTAATTTAATTTTTAACTTACAAAAATCAACTACTCACGAGTGCATTTGACTTTACAGCTCTGTTCGCTGACAAAGTTGTTAGCATTTCCGAGGCAGCCCAGAGAGCGGAAAGGCTTGCAAGATTTGCTAGCAGCATCGTAGTAAAATGATTCGTTGGCACGCTGAACCATGCCTGGTGCGATTCCGTAACCAACTGGATTCCAGATCTTTTTGCAGATGTCGTTAGTCTCGAGAGGAACTGCAAAAAACAAAGAAATGATTGATAGAAAAATTGAACATATTATAATGTACACTTTATCACGTTATTTGTTTCGTAGCATACATCAGAGTTTCACACCAAGCATATTTCCGCTTACGTTTGCCTTTCTTAATCGCAAATTTACCAACTCAAAACCAATTACGTCAAAGAATACTCATGTTCTCGCGAAAACTTGTTCAACTGGTTAAGAACCAATAATGCAATGTGCATTTTTACCACTGACAAGTCAACAACAACAAAAACAACACAACTCTATAACAAACACAAAAAAATGAAAATAAATATAAAGCAAGAAAACGGACCGTTGGAATATTATAAAAGTGACGCACAATTTTAGGAGGTGAAGTCAGGTGATTTTAAACCCGATCAACAGCTTGCTGTGAGTTTATCAGACGACTCCAAAATTACTTACGGCAATACTTCTCGCACTCTGCTTGGTTGAATGTTGCATTTCTTGAAGAGCAATGTTTATCCACTTCATCAAGATATTTCAGGCAAGCATTTGTAGAAGCATTATTTCCAGAGAAAGTCAGCAAATTGCGGTCTCGCATATAGAAAGTTTCATCGAGAAATTGCGCGCTAACACCCTCATGATAAGGCATCTCACAGGGATTCACTGTGACAAAAAAGAAACATTTAAATTTAATTTATACGAGTCTTTATATCATGTCATAGTGTTTGCACACAATCGGTTAAGGAAGCATGGCTACCTCCATTAGGTGGGCACATAAGCAGGAAGGGAGAGAGGTAGGCAGGTGGGAAGGTAGGTAGGAAGTAGCTAGGTTAGGTGGCTACGTAGGCAGGGGCGGGTAGGTTATGTGGCTACGTAAGTAGGTAGGTAGGTAGGTAGGAAGCAAGGTAAGTAGGCGGGAAAGCAGGCCGGTATGTAGGCAGAAAGGTAGGCAGGTACGAGGGCAGGTGGGTTGACTAGGTCGCTAGGTAGGCAGGGGTGGGAATTCGGGTAAGTGGTGGCAGGACGTGGATGTAGAGGTGGGTGGTAAGGTGGATTGATGGGTAGTGAATGACCGTGGATAAGGGAGTGAATAAAAGGTAGGCAGGCAGGTGGGTTCGAGTGATACAGTGGGTAGGGTATAGGTGGGAAGCTTCTTAGATAGCTTACCACGGTCGCATCCGTCGCCATGGAAACCTGGTCGGCATGTGCACATTAGTTTTGCCTCAGTTACGTTGTACTCGCAAATTCCGCCGACACCACAGTCAGGATTACACAATGCTAGAAAGAAAACATAAGTTTATTAACAAAAGAATAATCTGATAACTTACTAGCGTTCTAATGTCTGTACTCTATCCACGAAAGGGTGTTACACCCAACAATCAGAGGCCGAAAATTAAACTAGCACTGTATTATTTGCTTGCGCTTAAGGAACGAGTTCTTCATTCGAACTTTTGTCCCAGATTTGTTTGCTTAGAGCGGTCTTTGTCTTTTTTCGTTTATTCGTTTTTGTTTTTCTTTGCTCATAGGAACGAAAAACTATGGCTCGTTCCTTTTTTTCCAAAACACGGCGCTCCAGTTATAACAAGAAGACTTTAAAACTAAAAATAACAACAATTGATCGAGCGCTGATCATGAAGACTTGTCAAAAGAGATAACAAAGTCCATGTCGTTTTGTAAAATTAAGCTGTACAAAGACCACTGCAACTTCGAAATGTACATTTAAAGGGACCTCCTTTTAAGCTGAAACAATAAAATAAACTTCTCTAAAAGATCCTTTTCAGGGAAAACGTGTGTTGCGACGAAAAATATTTTCACAACTATTCTTTGATTCTAGCCTGTAACACTTAAACGTTAAATCCGTGATCCCAAAAATTAAACATAGTACGTTATGCAGGGTTTTCTTCATATCCCGCACGTAATGCCATCTTCTTCGAACTCCTTGACGAAGTCTGTGTTTTCAGATAATACCACTCAGAGAAAATAAAGCAAGTTGACACGATCTGTTGATGTGTGCCGATAACTAGTACTTTAAAAAAATTGCTGTTTTTCACTTACATTTTTTGCAGTTAGTGTCACGGGTATAACCCGCTGTACAATCACAGGAATTCGGCGCAATACAGGTTCCGCCATTTTGACAGTACGGGTCGCACGTAGCTACAGAGAAACAGAACATAGAAAAATACCTATAAGTTGATGTAGGAACTTAAGTGTAGGAAAAGACGTGAAATATTGATGAGGGATTACGTCTCACGAACCGGCCTTTGTGTCTTACTCGCGTGTTGCAACATTCAAGACTACACAGAAAATTGACCAGACAGTCGCGAGAAGGTATTTCCGCAGGACGATTCTTACTACGAGAGGAGTGAAGAACGAGACAAAATTCTCACATAAACAACCACTTCAGCGCAGATTGACAGTGCCTACCTCTGTCGCAGAGATCGCCTGCCCATCCTCTGGAACAAACGCAAGCATTGTTGACGCAAGCTGCTCCGTTTTGACAGTTCTTGGTGCATTTAGCTAGAAAAAAGAAGAATTAAATTAACTACAATTAATAGTAAAATTATTGTCGCTAACGCTACCAAAGGAAACAGTTTCACATAAACATTGTTTTTTAGTCATTTTATATAAGACTAACAGTGAAGAGGAAGGTGCATTGTGAAGTAGAGGAGACGATGGGTGGGTAAGAAGGAGCGGGGGACGAAACAATCAAACTGTTTTAATTTTTTTCAACTCTGGCTTGCGACCACCTGGTAATGCGGCCACCTAGTTTTGTCTAGTTCCCAGACTTCGATGTTACGTCGGGGTCAATCTGTTAGGGGTCACGTGCCCGTTGTCACAGTTTTTGCCAAAGAAATTAGCTCCGAGTGAGTGATAAAGTTGAGATCTGGAAGTTGCAGTGAGGGTTATTCGAGGAATACAGTAACTAGTTGCTTAAACAAAATCTCTGCACTTACGAGTTTGACAGTGGTCTCCTTCCCAGTCCCCAGTGCACGTGCACTTTCCATCCTTACATAGTCCATTATTCAAGCATGCAGGCGTGCAGACCTCTGGAAAAGTAAACAAAGCAAATATTACGTCACTGGTCAAAATGTTTACTCATGTTTGGAGTTGTCACAAATGCTCAATATAAAGATTGTAAGAAAAGACCCTTTTGACCGTGAAAGAGGTTCATGTCTATTAACAGAGGTTTGCACAGAAGAAACAGGGCCAGCAATGTCTTGAAAATTCGCAAGCAATTTGTCGGTTTGATTTACATGAAGCAATTTGCATCCTACACTTATCGTAAGCTTCTTGCAATAGAAGGTCAAAGTTGTACCGTTTACATCGATCCATAAATCTTCTTAACTCCTTTGACAGTGATCGTTACTTCAATATCAAAGAAGCATAAATTTAAAAACCCTTTTTCAACCCACCCTGTGTACAATCGATTCCAGTCCACCCGGCGGGACACTTGCACGTTTTGTTGACGCAAGTTCCACCATGAGCGCACGCTGGTACGCAAACACTTGCGTCATTCTGATCTGGAATGCGGTGCTGAATGTTCGACCTTCTCATGGGTCCGTAGGCATCATCTGTAAAACAAAGTTAAAAATTACTATTCTGGGCCGTAGCCAGAAAAAAAAAATTATGACTAAGACAATTTCCGTAGTTAAATTCTTTTTTCTAGGTGACTAAGTATTTAACAGTGTTTTACTTTCCCCCTTAAAAAAAAAAAGAAAAAAGAAAAAAAAGGACAGAAACCAAAGAAATAGCTGAGGCAAGTGCCTCGGTTTGCTTCATACTGACTATGACTCGGCTGTTGCCGGTTATTTGCTTAGAAAGGGATGAAAACACAGTTTTAAAAGAAACCAGACGTAACTGAATAATTATAAAAAAAAAAAAATTTAGAGATTATACGGAGGAAAATGCGGTTGACCTTAAAAGAGAATTTCAGCTTTGGTCTTTAAATTA
>OMLO01005976.1_pt1 | contig 10227 bp, 3 predicted proteins | sample 1674811 | NCBI WGS metagenome assembly OMLO01 (sample SAMN06265003, study PRJEB25207) | coral metagenome | isolation source: Coral host | place: Mexico:La Bocana,Puerto Morelos, Mexico | collected 2008-11-13
CTATCCTATGTGAAAAATCACACGCCCCTAATATATACACTTAATTAGATATCAATTACAAACCGGTAAATCAAGTTCTGGTCACATGCGTTCTATACAAACAAAACGAAAAGCGTGACTACTTGTATTACGTAACTGATACACGTGAATGTTTATGACACTGTGTTTTATTTTTACTATCGAGTTGTAATCAGCGAAAAAGAAAACGTTTTTCTTAAGTCTTGGCTAGGTACAAAGTTTTTCTCGATATGGACCGATCCGGAAAAGGTAGCCAATTTATTTTAATAAAACTGCTAAAAAGACCGAATTTTGCGAATTTTTTCTTCTGTGCTCCTGATATAGCTAAAACATCAATTTAAAGTTTGTTGAAAAAAAAATTTATAATCATTCATCGATCGCGAGATTTCGGGGAAAAACTGTTTTGGAGAATAGTCGATAAATAACTAAAGGCGTTTTAATTCCATTAACACATCTAGCGCCTATGGATTTTTCGCGGCAAATCTTATCCGGGCCTTGAATTACAAAACATTTGTTTACATTGAAAGTTGTGCTGTGTCGCGTCGTTGGATTCCGCGTCGTTTAGGCCGTTGGTATCAGTGAATTTTTTAATGTAGAATCCGTGAAAACGTACATTACGAACTCATCGAAAAGAAAGAAGACACCTTGGACAAAATTTCGTAAGAACCATGGGCCGAAGAAAAAGGAGAACGGCGAATATTTGCTCGATGAAAGCAGGAGGAAGGAACTTAAAAATAAAGCCTACCCGAGCGAATTCATGGCAGCGACCATGTTTTTTGGATCGCGCTTGGTTGACTGGATGTTTGGTTCTTTTCTTGTCTTTCGCTGATTAGTGCCTTTTCCCTTTACTGTTTTTCCAAAAGCTTTTGTCGTAGTTTTCCCGCGAATTCAATAGGCTATTTTTGTTGCGGGTGCTTTGGGCCAGTGTGGGGGTCCGAAACTCGCATTTCATTGGTCGGCGGCCTGTCTCGGTTGACAGCCGCTTTGATGAGGTGTGATAAGCTTTCAAAGTCTAAAACTCGGGCTCTATTTTTGCGTGGATTTCCTTGCTTCAAGTGAATTAATAGGGTATATAGATGTGACGGATTATTATGAAATTTGGCCAAAATGTTCCTTGGTTATCAGTGAGAAAAAGGGTGTGAGGCCTTTTTGATATTCCAAATACTTTTCCTTTTGAGCGCTCTCATGTGCCGAGGATCGGCAAATATTCAATTCGCCAACTTCAAAATAGATTTTCTCGTCAACCAATCAGAATATCGAAAAAGCCTCACACCCTTTTGTAGTCTATCAGCTACTGATTGACACTGTGCAGTTTGTTTGGTCGTACTTGCGATCACGAAGGCAGGTAATTCAGTTTAACAAATAGTGTCAGTTTTGCGTTTGAAGACTTGCGCTCGCTTACCATTAAATCAAATCTTAATCAAAATTTTATTTTCTGATTCTACATTTTATTAGCTTTACGATGATATATACTTTTCTATGGTTATTATATAAGCAGCGTGCATATGAATGATTCTTCGGAAGACACCCCTGAAGGTCCACAGTAACCTTAAACCAAAAGACTTGGAAATTGCGAAAATACCTCATGAACCATGCTGTAAATTACGGGTTCTCGTTTTTCAGTCCCGTTTGAGTTATTGTCCACGCGTTTTGCACTCAAAGGGAATAAAAACGAGAACACGCGGTTAATAAGAAGTATTTATAATTCTTATCTTCCATTTTTCTAAACATATATTCTCTTTTAAACTGCTCTTTAGGCCTCAAGAAGTGCTTTACACAAAGCCTCAATCAGTGGAGAATGCGAGACTGTTAGAATGCTTCTTGAAAGCGGGGAAGATGTTAACGAAACAGACATGGTAATTGTAAAGTAATTTTCTTTTATTTATGAAGTGTTACGGGATGATCCTTTTATGTGGTAGGTAAAAGACAAATGTGGAAGATCCCTGCGAAAACGCGAGGAGAAGAAAACATAACGGCAAGACAGAGAAGGCCGATAATACTACGAAGTTTGCAGTTCATCTGGATATGCAAAGCTCGTTCTATATTCCCGAATCTTAAATATATGTATTATTATATGCAAAGCTCGTTCTATATTCCCGAATCTTAAGTATATGTAATATCAGATTTTAGTTAATTATCAAATTTGAAACTCGATACCACTGGCCGATAACCTGACACTGCATGTCATTTTGAAAATCTCCTTGTCTAAGCAAACTATGCCAGGGGCAATTAGGTTTTAAAGAAAATTTCTGTGCTGTATCGGGCGGCCAAGTGGAGCACACCTGATCCTTACTGTTGAAGCTGGTTAATGTAAATTAATCATTATAATCGATTGTGTGGAGGTAAGGGTAGTCCAATATATACTCACCACTTGTTCAAACTCGTTTGCACGGCTCGTACGAGACATGAAAACAAAGTTAAAATGCCTGTGCGCATGCCCGAAGTAGTGTTGTTGGAAATCATGGTAAATGTGTAATTGTACGTCAGTTTTGGTGTGGCATTAGCTCATATTTTATTTGAACTATGGTGACGATAGAGCAACGCTTTTTTACGTAATGCAAGGTAATTCACCATTTTGAAGTGTAGAGACTTAACTGGTGTTTGCAAATTTGAAAGAAGAATTCTTATGGAAGACTACTAAGTACTTTCTTTTCAAACGAGGGCTAGGTACGGCTGGGTCATCAAAAATTAAGTATGCTTCGTGGAATTGATTCTTTGTTTTTATTTCTGCAGTTTTCATTGACGCCCCTGCACCTAGCAGCCTGGTATGGACACGAGTCTGTTGTTAAAATGTTGTTACAACACGGTGCAGATATCAATGCTGTGGATAGAGTAAGTTGAATAGCCAACACTTTTTAAATCGTCTTTACTTTAACTAACTTACAGCTTGCCTATGTGAAATTCAAACTCAACGCATGTTAACGAGTTTTGTAGTGCCATGTTAACGGATTTTCTTGCGGTAATGTGAGATTGGAAAAACCCAGTTTCAGCCTAGGGAAAAACTAAAACCTGTTGATTTCTCGCGGTATTCATCTTTTGTGAAATTGTTACCTTGAAGAGAAATGAAGTCCTGTTGAACAGTCTTCTGAAAATTATGTTAACTTTGTGTTGTAGAATATTTGTCCCACATATTTGACATCAGCGTTGTTTCTCACGGGTCATTGCAAAATATAAATGTTTGTAAACAATTACAGCTGATATAATTTCATTCAAGGAAGTCTTTTATCGTTGCACGTGACATTTCTTCAGAACAAACCGACTCAGATCTCACAAGTTTTCAACGAATTAGATTGACGACATTCGAGCCATGAACACTTATTATAATATTCTTTTGTACATTTTTGTGACTGTCGAATGTGGGTTTCCCGGCAAAAGAATAGATGTTTTACATTGTAATACACGTATTTAAATAATTTTGTTGATATGAAAAGCATTCTACAGTGACCAAAAAATTCCACACAAAATTGTTAAGTGTTCCACACTGTAAAAGTGTACAGCCACTTTAATGACATTAAACACTATTTTCCTGTCTTTTGTTTTTAGAATAGTAATAAAATTATCTGAAACAGAGTTGAAAGTTTCTTTTGGGGGTATTTTGCGATGTTATCCAACTTATCTCGTCAACGTTTTATGCAGTTTTTTTTCCTGTTTGCTCTCGTTTATTTTTAAAGCCGTTGCAAGTAGCCGTAAATTAAGAAAAATGGGGCTTCCCATAACCTATTTCGTCTTAACATTTTAGCCGTTGAGCTTTCAGAAAAATTTACAAAGTCGAGCATTGTAACGTTTTTCTCTGTGATAAGTTTCATGACTTAACTCGTGCCGTCAATGTTTTCTGTGAATAGGGATGATGTACTTACTGCACAAAATTAACTTTGAAATTTTGTTTTGAAGTTTCAGAAAACAGCTCTACAAAAAGCTGAACGCCACAATCACCAATCCATAGTGCAGTTACTCCTAAAGAATAACGCGACACCAAGCTATCAACAACCGGTACGCTGTATTAATTATTTTGATTGAACCTTGTTACTGCAGTTTATGTTCATCAGTCGTTAATTTTGCCTAGTGCTTCTCTTGATTCGCTTTATCGACATCAACCCGACCTAAATTAGTTTAAGAGATTTTCTTTGTCCTTGACTGTCTTTTGATGTTCTCTTATTTGACCGTGAGACCTTGATGAATATCGATCTTAAATTGTTACAATTTATTAAAACTGAAAGGAAATAAAGGAATAATCTTCATGACTCCCACGCGACTAACTCAGTGGCTAGTAACTGGTAAAATGCTCCTTTACACAGTTGAAATAAAATTGAAAAATAATTTTAAAAATATCACTGAATGATGATAGGTTTACTCCCAGGCGGAATGTTCACCGATCTGGTACTCAAAATGCCTCGGATCAAAGAAAATTATGGCAGAAACTGATTTAGTTACATTGCCAATGACATTTGTTATTTGAACCCTTCTTTGCTGTATTAACTTCACATGTTTTACCTTCTCTTTGTAGCTCAGCCTAAAGTCACTTTCAAGGAACGCTTTCTTGCATGTGGATAGAGAATCAGGCTTCAACCTGTTACAGGCGGTTGCGTTTGAAGGTAAATATGACACGGTTTTCAAAGCTCATGCCCTTCTCGTTAACTTTGTAAAAGAGATGAACTTCGAGAAAACGGGAAGCAACGCCAAGTGTTTTCCCGGAAAGACCGCAATTGATATTCTCACGAGTCTAGACAAGAAACGGAAAGAGCATATTAATATAGAGAAATTGTACCAAGGCAAGGTCGAGGTATACAACTCATTAGCAGATCTTCACTTGTGTGCTCGCAGTGATGATGCGGAAAAGGCTGTGGAGCTTGTTCTAAATGAGGATATAGATATCAATATCCCTGCAAAATGCAATCGTACGCCTTTGTTGTGGGCAAGTCCATCATCGTCAAGTCAGGTTATCAAGACGCTTGTTGATCTTGGAGCTGACGTAAATGTTCAAAGAACTGATGACAAATTTGCTCCTTTGAGTTTAGCGGCTAACTGGAACAACTACATGGCTACTAACATCCTTTTACAGTATGGAGCTGATGCAAATACTCAAGATGAGAATAGATACACACCACTGCATTGCAGTGCACGTAAGGGAAATTTTAGCGTTTCGAAGCTACTTATTGAGTCAGGATGCAAGGTCAACATGCGGGGTTACAAGGACATAACGCCACTTTATTTAGCAGCCGAGAAGAGACATGATCATGTGGTCAAACTTTTGCTTAAAAGCCATGCTGATGTCAATATGCAATATAAGCAGAATCCCAAAGATGAAAGAATTTACCTTGTTCGCGGGAAAGACAGAGGAAGACCAGCCTGGCATTAAGTTATGGTGGAGAAATCTGTATTGGGTTTATTCCTGAAACGGACTAACGGGGGCAGTTTGGACGTGGCAGACTTTGGAACTGTTGTTAAATCTGGGTGGGGGGAGAATCCTCCAGAAAGCACCAAAGAAGAAATGCGTAAGGAAGGAACTGGTTTGTATGACGAGGTGCAAGGAAGAACACTGCTGCATCGAGTGTGTGAAAATAACGACATCCAACTTGTGGAACTACTTGTGGAACACGGAGCAGATATCAACTGTCGAGATGCTGAAGGTTTCACTCCTTTGCATGTTGCAGCAATCCGTGGTCAGATTAAAGTTGTCAAAAAACTTGTTGAACTTGGAGCTGACGACAACCTGACCACACTGGATGGAAAAGATGCAGCTTATTTGGCTGAACTGAACGAAGAAACAGAAATTGAAGAATTCCTTAAATCAAATGAGAGAAGCGTTGGGGTGATGGTTGGTGCTTTGCAAGAAATTGCGAAAGAAAGGAAGTTCATTACAGACGCCTCTGTTGATCGCACTACGACACAAATGTCTATCCCTAGTTGTATATAAAATAAACCCCCAAAATTTATTCGTTAGTTTTAAATTAAAACCGCTCTAATTTATTCCTGACTTCTACCTTCGTCGGTATTAAAAAGGTAAGTAAAATTACTAGCTGTCGGTTTACAATTTTACGCAAGCTTGGCCAGCAAAATGTACGAGCGATTGCTGCGCGACACTGATAACAATTGGAGAAGTGTACGTTAGCAGAGAATAAGGCCTTATACACAACAGTTGGCATTTTTTCTGAAAAAAATCTTCGTTATTTTTAGTTATTGTAGCACGATGTATATTTGCAGTGTACAAATGAGAATATGGTAGTTAATGATAGCGGCTTATTGGCATCTCAATTCTTAAAAGTCTTTCTTGCCTTACTGGAAAAAAATCAAACCTGAAAGACAAATGGCCATTAAAAACACAAACTACAGAAAATACAAAGCTATTAAGTGGACTACTCTCTGCATTTGCGATGCGTGAAGTTTTTTTCTTTTCTTTCTTCTTTGTACAATGTATATTGCCAAACCTATTTTCCATGTTTCAATAATGAAAGCTAAGGTGTCATATTTGTTTATTTCTTCTGGACTTATTTCTATTTTTTTCCTCTGTAGTGTTTCCTAAAGCTTGAGCGATTATCATATAAATGTAATTCTGAAATTAGCATTAGGTTTTTGTGCTAGTATTGTGTACGTTTTTCAGTATTAACGTTAGTAGCGTGCTTGTAAATTATTTTTTGGTCTGCTTTACATAGGTGAAAAAAAGACTGAGTATTGTCATATATTTTGCACGAACAAGTTTAAATTGTAACTAGTTTCAGCAGTGTTTTGTTGTATGTTAACTTAATTCTTAGTATTTTAGTGAGGTTTAAATTACAGTAGAAATTTGTTATCGGTCGTTTTAACAAGGTGGCCGTTTAATGGAGGGGGTCGAATTTTACAACCGGTCTAATTTAAGTGACTCTTATATCACAGTTGCACTCCAGTTATACTTTTCATTTAGTGCAGTGCATCATCACCGTTTGTATTCAAAATAGCCTTGATATTGATAACAATAGTAATTTGATTTTAGTATTAAAATGAAAAACATTTCTAAACAACTAAATAGATCATCCAAGTGTCACGCAATGAAAAAATAATAGAAAACCATTTAGTGGATAAAGTCAAGAAACAGTGATGTTATAGGAAATAATAAAGATAGTTCTCCAAGTTTTAGGGCTGTGCGTTTCTACACTTTGTACAAATTTACAGAGCCCAGTATGGAGCCACCACATTGTTGTACCTACGATTTATCGGTATTAGCTCGTGATCGAGCAGATTCACCACCATATTGTCTCGAGAAAAGTGGGCGGGGAGGGGGTGGTGGCGGAAGGAACGGAGAAAAGCCTGCCCGGAAAGGCTGTGAATACGAGAAACACTAAATTCCCAGAAATGATCAACCAGCCAATAAAAAAAATTTAAAATTCACTTCCGATCAAAAATTGAAACGTGGAGAATTCACAGGCTGCCAGACATCGGCGAGAATAGAGGTATTTTATGCAGAGCGTTTAAATGTCTGCAAAGACTCCGAGAAACGCAAGGTTTTTCGAAGTTACGTTTAGAAATATTAGCGAGCCATTCTTTGAAGGAAAATCTTATTCAGCCAGTCGCGCTAGCTGAAAATTGCGGTTGGTTAATGCCATTGCTGCAAGATTCTCTGCAATTCTGCTACCTACTGTGGCCGGAATTTCGCAACTTACCGACACATCTTTGACAAAGACACTGATTAAAAGCAGCAAACGTAGCCTCAAAACGCTGCTACGTGCCAATTTACCAGCAGACAACAACTGAAGCCGCCGGGGAATGTTTTTCCCGCTAAATCATTTGCGCAAAGATAGTGTCAAGATGGTAAATTTCAATCCATCAGGAAAGGTGATTGTTCCGGTCTAAATAAGATTAAACATTACAAAAAACAAGATATCTGCGAACTTTAAGAAATTGTGCCAAGCTGTGATAAGCTGTAGTATTTCGAGATCTGTTGAACTCTTCCGCCAAATGTGCGTGGGCTACCGTACATACAATACTGAACTTCACAGAACATTTTGAGTAGCGATTTTTATGGTCGTGATTATATGAGAACTCCAGATACAAAACTTGAGACACGGGAGACTAGTCTGTTAAAGTGAAAAAGAAAGTGTGTGGTTGGATTTCGAAATTATGGTCATTTCTTGATACCTGAATTGTTTTAACTCCTACATAAAAAATAAATTTTTCTTGAATTGAAATCATTTTTCGTTTTGGACGCCAAAATTCAATGAGATCTGTTAAAACTTACTTGCCCTAAGGACGTTCGTGCCCAAAATATTACCACACACATTTCTTTTGAAAACTTTACATGCAAAGGTTTTATAATAAAACACTCGAGAACAAAATAACTTACGTAAATTTCGTTTGTGAAGAGAGAAGGGACTCAGAGAAGAAGACATAAGTGAAGAATATAAAAAAATGAAAAAAAGAAAATGTACGCAAGAATATAAAGAGCCAGCACCTCTATGATAGTTCATAATGTGGCTATCATCACCTTCGAAGCTCAATACTGTTTATGCAATGTTTTATACCCAAAGCGATGCTACCTTTATCGTTAAAGAAACATGCGACGAGTCAACGAAGCTCGGTCTGAGTACCATCACAATTCAAGAGTCAATCGTCAACGGCCAAAAAATCTTAATCTCGAGCCCAAGATTCAAATACGAATCACCTTCAGAAGTTTATCTATCTCGGCCATAGCTAAGAACTGGAAACACTTGCGAACAATTGAAGACAACACTCAAGACCTATCCGACGGCAATGCTGGAATGCTTATCAATGAATGCCTCAGCCTTCCAAGGAAGGGTCTCTATTATCTAACAGTCATCTGATGGAGACAATTGATCTTGAACATCTCCAACAAAAACGTCTGAAAAATTCGAAGCATAAAGAAGATTACATCAGATTCACAAACGAAATATGCAACACAGGTTTCAGCTGAATGAGCCTCTGAATTCAGGTCAAGGTGGGATCGCTGGAAATGTGATGTTCTACATCTAGGTGAGTCACAAACTGATTCCAGGATGGTTCACATGGAACACGCCCAAGGTAGGGAAGACCTGTACATAACGTGTAGTTCTCCATTTGGAAGGTGTGCACTAAGAGGTTCAAATGACATTGCGGTGGATTAGAAAACTTAAAGTCAAACGAGACATTATTCATGATTATTTCTAATTTAGTCCTAACGTTATTTAAAGAAGTCAAATTAAACAGCAGGTATGTGAAAATGTTGACTGAATTACTCGAGCAAAATTGCCCGTGTACATTCGAAGTAAACTTCGGTCCAACGAAGGCAGAAAGGCAAAACAAATTGCTACTGCTCACAAGATTTTTCATCCTTGCTTCTTCTTTTTTTTTTTGCTAAAAAGGGGAGAATCAGAAAAGAAAAGCGAAATTAATCTGCGGTTGAATTTTCTGTACCCTGCCCTATTCTTGCTTCTGTTTCTTCTGATGGCGCGCGTCTGATCTATTACGTGGCTTTAGTGTGTTAAATGTGTTGCAACGTGAATGACGTGCGCAGTAAGGATGCGCAGTAACAATGGGTGTGAACATACTTAACTAATAAATTCCCTCTTAAAGAACAATAATGATAAAATCAAATAAGCCTGTACCTTCCAGAATTTACAGTTTTATTTTTAATCTTCTTATTTAGCAAGTTGCTTTAACGTTTTACAAATTTCCAGTACAGTAATATCTTAGTATAGATTTCAGGAGATAATGAAGGCGTGAGAACTTTACGTTTGTATGGCTATTTATAATGATAATAACAGTAGTGGATTTTAAGATTATTATAGCTGTACTCTAAAAACGAGTGCTTGCCTTCAAAATCAGTAACATAGCCTGAGTCATCTTCATTGTCCCAACGGAAATACTCTTCTCTCATTTTAGTACCATTGACAGTCTGTCATAGATGACTGTCAGACTTGAGTAAAACGAAGGGCTTGTCAGTGGGAAGATTAATGACGTTAGTAGCATATTCGTCATCCCGACAGCAGAAATATATTTTTGTGTTTCTGCCATACTCGCCGTCTGGTAGCTGACCAGTGATATTGTTCTTGTTGTCGTTATCTTCGTCGTCCCACTTAACGTATCCATTCCCGAAACCTGGTAGGAACAATACAGAACATTAATTAAACACTAGGAATAGTTACCACTACAGCTGCCCCCGCTTTTAATCTGTTCTTTTAATCGTATCCGTTACTACAGTCAATGCTTTCGCTTGATATTTTGGCTCTTCTGTAATTGATT
>OMLO01005977.1_pt1 | contig 10226 bp, 10 predicted proteins | sample 1674811 | NCBI WGS metagenome assembly OMLO01 (sample SAMN06265003, study PRJEB25207) | coral metagenome | isolation source: Coral host | place: Mexico:La Bocana,Puerto Morelos, Mexico | collected 2008-11-13
CTTCGATAATTCACCCTTGATTTCTACACTTGATAGAAATCTTGAGCTCATATCTAAATGTTAAATATATAGAGTGGTTTTCAATCTATTGCCGTACAATGAAAGCCAGATTTCTAAATTTAACCAGTCACAAAGCAGACAATGTCACGATAAACATTGCTTAAACACTGGACACACAGACTTCCATTGCCAAAATATGACCTTCATCAAGTAATTTATCGACTGTGTTAGGCAAAATGTGCAGCCGCCATCTTTTTTTCTTACGGAAGATTGGTTTTGTTTCTACTTCCGTCAGATTGGGTGAAAAACCATATACTTTTCGACATTCGAAAACCACTGTTTCTTTATTCAAATCTGTAGTACCTACCTGCCTGTCTTCCTTTGCTCTCCCTCCGACCCTCCCTTCTTCTCTCCTTTAGCTTACTCCTTTCCATTTGACACACAATTGGCATATGATGATACTTTATAATGAGCTAGATCTCACCTTAGCTAGCAGGATATGCTTGTTATTATTTCACATATGATTGTGTATCTTGTTATCCGATTGATCTTACAGATACAGAACTTCTCTCCTTAGTAAAGAGTCCTGTGATAATAGAGCTTGGTGGAAGGGTTATTTTAAAGGTCAATAAATCAGAGGGAGGTGATCTATTTTGGACTCATAACGGAAATCTAATAGAAGTCATTCAGGATAGTCACTACACATTTGTGGATACAGAAGGTCCATCGAGCACCGAGGTGGAAATTTTTGATGCAACTGCAGAGCAAGGAGGGCTATACGAGGTCGTACTCAAAGAGGTTGGTTGCGAGGTCCGTAACGTCATTGACGTTCAGATACAAGGTAAATATCGTCAGAAGATAACTTCATAATGCTCAAAGTGTACATCTAGCATTATAAACTCTTGATATTATCGTTTTTGTTGTTGTTTTATAGTATCATTGATTCGAACTGTGGCCTGTTCTTTTTAGTTAACACAAGGCAATTGCTATAAAACTTTGAGTTATTATAACTGGTCATGAATTGAAATATGAGCTATTGAGAAAGTCCTTGTTTTTGAAACAGTGGACGTTAATTAGCATACTTAAGACAGGAATAATACTAACTACTTATTGACCAAGTGTGTGTTCTTTACAGGAAAATATCAAATTCACACCTTACCGTATTGACCGACTGAGAGCGTGGTCAAAACTGCAAAGTCGTTATTTCGTTTTGTTTTTCGTAAAGAACGAACATTCGAGGTTAAAAAGTTGTTTTTTAAATGGCTTTTTGCTCTGCTTTCACAGGATCGTAATCGACCCGTGGGCAGGCGAATATAATCGAACAAAATCGAAACAAAGAAACACCGATCGTTCGATTTAGTTCGGTAATCAAGCGACTATTCAGAATCTATTTTGCTGTTAGTTTGAAAAACAATTGTTCCTATTGTTTTTCAAACCCAAGATGGCGTTAATGATTTTCAGCCGATCAGGGGTCGAGTTAAAAAATTCAAGATGGCCGTCGCTTAAGAAACAGTAGATTCTATTGTTTTCCACTAATTTCAGCCAATCAGAAGCCGAATTAAGAATTCAAGATGGCTAAATCTCAAGAAACAATGGAATCTATTGTTTTCCAAATCTAAGATGGCGTTACAAATTTCAGCCAATCAGAAGCCCAATTAAAAAATCAAGATGGCGGCGTCTACGAAAGTCGGACATCTTGAAAAACATAATGAATAAAGGGTGAAAGTTTCTAAAGAAACTGTGATGCTTCGTCGGTGGGGGTAACAAGGTAATTTGGTTATATCAACTAAGTTGAAAATGTAAATTGGCCACCGTAACGAGTTATAAAGCTGACGTTTCGAGCGTTCAGTAGCCCTTAGTCAGAGCGAATGACTCGTTACGGTGGCCAATTTACATTTTCAACTTAGTTGATATAACCAAATCATCTTGAAAAACAATTGAATTAAGGGTGAAAGTTTCTAAAGAAATTGTGGTGTTGCGTCGGTGGGGTAACGAGGCAATTGGCCACAGTAACGAGTTGAAAAGCTGACGTTTCGAGTGACAAAGGGCTAACGCTCGAAACGTCATCTTTTCAACACGTTACGGTGGCCAATTTACATTTTCAACTTAGTTGATATAACCAAATTACCATGTTGAAAAACAGCCCAGTCTCACGTATTACCATGGTGACACAAATTACGCCAGGGTCAACGCAAAAATGTCATGCAACTTAAAATCGATACTTACAGTGTCCTATGGTAATAAACGACAGAGGTCCGTGCGGCAACTGGCCATGATGAAGACTGAGAGAGTTAGGTCCGAGTCTACCCTCGATGTCAAGCATCGGGAGACATTAAACCACAAATTTCAGCCAATCAGGAGCCGAATTAAGAATTCAAGATGGCTGACCCTTGACGTCATGAACCTCGTTGCCGAAAAAAAAAGGGCGGGTGTGCTTGTATGCCATTTTGCCCCGAAGTGGTGTGGTTTTTCTGTTTCACTGACGTTACAGAATGTACTGATCGCGAGCTGTGCGAGGCATTGGATGCGTTTGAAGCTTCTATGGTTAATGTAAGTTGATCGATCGTTGTATTAGAAGTGCTTAGCGTGTAAGAATGGAGTTAGATCGAACATCGAGTGGAAATTAGGTTAGAGGTCTAAAATGCATTTTGATTGAACTAACGGTCACTGTTGCTTTATTAACTTTATTTCGAGCGGATGTTCTGTTAGGAGCGAGGCGATTTAGCGTGTTCAGGAATGAAGCGTTCAAGAGTGAAATCGAACATCGCGCGAACGTTTTTCTTAGGAGCGATTACATTCTACAATGGATTTAAATTGAGCTAACGGTCGCTGGTTCTTCTTGCATTGATTAAAATTTCTTTCATTGAAGTAAAACGCTTTTCTAAAGGGAGGGAGCGAGATACGTTTAAAGTGAATAACTTAACAGTTGTTGAACACTAAATGTTTTGATTCATCCTTTTTGCCTTTTAGCTTTCTAACAATAATAAACTTTATTTCATTAAACCTTTGCTTTTTCCGGGGACTTAAAATTTTGCGTTATGTTAAACGAAACAAGAAATGTATGTATTATTAAAATTCTTTCATTGAAGTAAGATGCTTTTCTCAAGGGAGCGAGCAAGATACGTTTAAAGTGAATAACTTAACAGTTGTTCAATTCGCAATGTTCTTATTGAACCTTGTTGACTTTTAACTTTATAATAATAATAATAATAATAACAATAATGATAGTGAAATAAACTTCATTTCATTCTGTTTTGCCCCCAAGGGGTATTTTTTGCGGACAGTGTTCTGCTAACAGATAAAACAAATGTTTACGAACTTAAAAAAAAAAAAACTTTTAGACAAACGACAAGCAACAAGTCTTAACATGAAACACAGGAATTGAATATATAATGAGAATGAGAATGAGAAAATTATGTCAACAACAGAACTAACAGAACAACCACTCGAATAAAAAGTCAGTCAGACACGAACTGTGTGCCTAAGTCACGTAGAATCTCTACTGGAATTCCTAGGCGGCTAAACATATCAACTAAAGTCTCAGCTACCGTCTCGGTGTCACTATTCTTCAGAGAAACCGCTTCGGGGTTACGCGTAGCGTAGTCCACGAGTGTGAGGATGTACTTCACTAGGTGGACTTACTGGGCCAATGAGGTCAATGGCTACCCGTTCGAAAGGCATGTCGACTAGTGGCATCTTCTGTAGTGACACCTTGGGAAACGATCCTTTGTTTACCGTGTTCTGGCAAATGTCACACGACCTGCAGTGTCTGGAAACGTCACCTTGAATCTTCGCCAGTAGAATGCTTTCTGGATCTTGTCAGTGGTTTTCTTGACACCCATATGCCCTCCCATAAGAGATTCGTGAGCTAATTCAATCAGTTGACGTCGCAAAGGCGTTGGTACCATCACTTGTCTTAATCGATTTACCGCCGTTTACACAGGGATGCTTGTAACTTCTGTACAACACGCCATCCCTTTCTTCAAAACTCACCTCCTACTCAACTTTTACTTTATGGTCTCTTTGTTCCCAGTACTTCTCCAGGCTTTTATCTGCGCGCTGCAATCTTATCAGCTTGTTTCTTTCTACAACTGCATTCTTTGAACTGCTTTCAGCTTTAAGCGGCGTTTGCTTACCGTCCTACGTAGCTGACTTCGGGTTGTCACCGCGCACGCCTCTTGCCAGTTGAGGTCTGGGTCGTCTCCTGGTCGGACGCCTGGCACATTACCGATTATCAGGTCATAGATCGCATCACGTCAACTTCCCCAGACAGATAAGGGGTTTCTACCTTGATTCGAGCAATTGGTACCTTCCTCACAGTATTGTCAATCGACAACATACAGTTGAAGTCACCAGTACACTGTCCTACTGAGACGAGCTCTTTTTTCACTACAATACCACTACAACCAGTGTCTCTTAGAACATCGACAGTCTTATCGCCTATCTTCCCTTTAACTACTGATATTTTACTCCTCGTTCCAGATAAGGGCTGAACACAGGCACTACTAAGTAAAGGAATTTTCTTACCACAGGCTAAGAGGAGTTGCTCACCATCAATGCATGCCTGGATATCGTCTGCTATGGCTTGTGGCGGTGAAGATTGCACTAATAACATCCAGCGCTAACCTGATTTCGCCCTACAGGTTTACCATTTTTGATCTTTCCTGGTGACCTTGGCACACTGGATTTACAGTTTCTTGCTTCATGGCCGTGCCTCTCACACAAATAGCATTTCCTGGTCGGACAGTTAGCAGTTAGCACTTGGTTGTGACGTATCACTTGGTGGCTTCTTATTGTCTTCCTTCTCCGGTAGTGTATGCGGCCTGTTCCGTGCAGGACTAAACACGAGCTTTCCACCCGCCTCTAAGTACTGGTCAGCAATTTTCGCCATCTCCTCTAGGGTTTCAGGTGCTCGTTCACGCAAGTCTGAACAGCAAGTTCCTTAGGACATGAATTAATGAACTGTTCTTTAACGATCAAGTCTTTTAGTCCTTCAATCAGGTAAGTTGACATATCGGACTATAAACTGGTCTGGCCTCTCGTCAGTCTCAGGCGTTGAGACCCTAAATTTACGCCTATAACCATCCTCTGTAAGATCATACCTTTTCATAAGAGCTATCTTCATCGTGCCATAATCTGAGGCTGCTCCTTCTGAAAGGCGGGAGTAAACATCTAGCGCTCGGCCCGAAAGTAAAGCACTCAGCTCGGTAGCCCATCTAGCTTTATCCCATTTTGCAGTGGTTGCAAATCTCTTAAATCGCTGAAGATAAGCATCCAAGTCATCTTTTCCATCTACTTATTAAATGCTTCAGCACCAGACCCCTGATGGGTCTGTTCCAAATCTAAACGTTTCATTTCTAACTCATGTCTTCTCTGGGCTTCTTCGATTTCCACTTTCTGTCTCTGAAGCTCAGCCTCCATTTGTAGTTTTCTTATTTCTCGCTCCTATCGTCGCGCTTGCTTCTCCTCATCTTGCCTTCTTCGTCTCTCCACTTTCTCGTCTTCTACAATCCTCAATCTCTCTTCTTTCTCTTCTTCTTCTCTTCCGCGTTTCTCCTCTCGTTCTTCCTCAGTACGTTTATCCTCTCGTTCCTCCTCCCTACGTTTCTCCTCTGGTTCTAACTCTTTTTGTTTCTCAACAAATGTAAGCAACTTTGCTCCTTCCAGGCCAAATGTTTTGCCCAACTCGATAAACTTTTCCACACAGTCGACAAATGTCCACACACGATAACAGCAAAATCTTCTACGTAGACCCGGATCACACAAAACAATAAATCCACTCTGCCAAGCTTGTCTTTTACCTTTCCTGGTTACGGTAGTCCGGCAAACAAATTTCTGCTCTCCCGGACAGGACCCCAATGTTACGAGTATCTTTGGAGAGCAGGGTTGTTCCTAGACAAACTCAGGATCGCTGGTAACAACAACAAACTGGTTTATTGTCTTCTCTTCGTTATTGGAATTGAGCTTCTCTCTAGCGCAATACAAAATGAGCCAACCATTAAAGGTATCCAGGTGGGCCACAAAGAAATAAAAATTACGCAGTATGCAGACGACACCACGGTACTAGTGCGCAATCTCGATTCCGTCCCGCAGTTACTGAAGCTCTTAAACAATTTTAAGAATATCAGCGGCTTAGAAATTAACAAGCACAAAACTGAAGCAATGCGGCTAGGTTCTTGGAGAAATTGTAATGAAAAACCCTTTGGTTTCAAACTCAGGATCGCTGGTAACAACAACAAACGGGTTTATTGTCTTCTCGAAATTCTAGCACTAAGCTTCTTTACACTTACACATCCTCATTTTTAGATGGAACACTCGCTCTTATATACATAAAGTATAAGGTCCTAGAAACCTCTATACAAACCTAGATTAAGCACATTACGACAACCTCTATCCTTAGTAATTGCAAAAAAATGGAACGTAGTACAAAGAGTACAAAGAGCATACGTCTTGAGTGTAACATACATCTGGATGAATTGTCAATTTAGAAATTAAACGTTAGATCATTGATATCATGTAAGTGTTTGTTTGTATAGTTCCCTCTGGTGTCGAGCCAGCGGCATTTTCATTCCAGCCCTTTTCTTCAAAAGTCCGCCGTTCTTCCGTCTTGAAATTTGAAATCAAGGTCTCTCAAAATAGCAGTCCACTGCCCAAACCCATGCTTTCCTTAGAGAATCGTCCTCTTCTCTTGTGAATTTTAAGACATGACGAATGTTTCTCTGAGGGCGCAAGATGCTTTTAGGCAGGGTGTCCTTTTTGGGGAAGGAGCTGATATTTTAAAATCTTTCAACTGAAGGCCCGGCGTCGGAAGTTGAATCTCCGAGTCTTGCGTGGACGTCCTAGTCCACTTCTGAACCCTTGGCACCTTGAAGTTTTTGTAGGCACTCGTGACCCTCAATGCAACTTCACGGGATCGTAGCTTTTGATAGTGAACTTGGCAACAGCAGAGCTGTGTTTTTGGTCTTCCGACAAAATCCTCTGCTCCTCGCAAGTAAGCTCATTAAGACTCTGCGTTTCAACAATTTGGCGAAAAAACGTGGGATGGATGTACTTCCTCATTGCATCAAACACCAGTTTACTTATGATCTCCCCCAATTTACCATGTTGGCCTCAATTTCTGCTGACGAGAACGAGATCCCACTGGGGTTTAAGTAAAGGTCTGACGGACGAGATGTAGCCATTGAGAAGTTGCATGTTTACATCGGTCAGAATCAAAGAATCACATCCATACTTTCCAGCAGTCTTGAACGTTTTCTGATCAATGGATCCACTCTTTTCCTTAGCTGTGACAATCATGTCCACCGTCAAATATTGATAAGTCATGGGACGCGACCCCTTCACTTTGATGAACAGGTACCTGGCTTCAAATTTCGTAGCAAACGTCAAGTCCGAGGGGGGTTAACTTGAGTTGGACTCCATTTGCAAATCTTCACGGAATTTTCGTAGCGTGGATGATGGAATTTCACGACCTCCAATAACTCCTCCATTGTTGACTAGTGGCCTCTCGCCTCCAGTGTTTCAACGTCTAAATCTTGCGTCCACTGCAATCTCATCATCTTTATAAGCATCTTTAGCCCTCTTTTGGGGTACAGCTCTGTTGCAGAGAACTTTCTAAGAACTGTCTCCGGCGCGCCACGACGTTTTTCTGAAGTCGATCATTTCAGAAATGGCATCTATGTATCCTAAACGCCCACCATGTCCAAGCTTGCATTCGTCTTGCATGTAGTAGATAAACTTGAAAAACAAATTTGGAGAACGCAAACTAAAGTCCACCACGTCAAAATTCAACTCTTCCTCGTCTTCACAAGAAAATCTAAGAAACTTAAAGCATCTTGTCACTATTTGTTGAGCCGCGCGATCTTTCTTGCATCCGCCACCACTTTCAATCAACAATCGTGTGAATACTTCGCCAATGTCACAGGATAATGAAAATGAGGGAAGTAACTTTCCGGCATGTCTTGTAGTCTCACTTTTTTGATCACCATTGGAACATTGCTTGCTACCTTAAGCGAATCTGTGATTTCTTTCGGATTGGGCTTTTCGTCAAAATAACAGAACCAACTGTGCTTGGTATTAACGTGTTTTCTGCACTCTCTCTGACTTTGAAATCCATCATGATCACACTCTTGTATTAGGCAGTGTTACAAGCTGTCGGTTTCATCCTTTTCCAAGTGAAGCCGTTTTGGTTTGGGTGATGACTTTGCACTTGTTGCTCATTTTGCCTTTTAAAGAGCATTTGGCCAACACGATCTCGTTTAAATCTGAACAATAATCAAGGAGACGATGACAAAGAAAAGAACTGCATATGTATTTGTAGTTGTCAAGGCATGCCCATACTTGCCCGCCCTCATTACTATTGTGTAAAATTCATGACAGCAACATGCAACCAAACTTGCCAAAGCAGACCTGAGCGCGCCCTACTGTTTGTCCCATTCAAAAAGGACACCTTCATTTGGGAGCAAAATAGGAATGCGTAGAAAAATGGTCCAAAATCTGTTCCCAAGTGGCCAATTTGGGAACAATATGTTCCATTTACAGATAGGAACTCGGAACAAAACAGTCCTTACTGTCATATTGTGGAACAAACAGTTCAATTTACAGATAGGAACTCGGAACAAAACAGTCCTTAATGTCCAATTGTGGAACAAACAGTTTCATTTATAGAGAGGACCTCGGAGCAAAACAGTCCTAATTTATCATTTTAAGAACAATACGTACCATTTACAGTTGGGAACTCGGAGTGAACGTTTTGTTCAGTACCTTGTAAAAAATCGGGATTTAAGCTGAAAACAGTTCAAAGAATGCAATTGTAGATAGAAACAAGCTGATAAGATTGCAGCGCGCAGATAAACGCCTGGAGAAGTACTGGGAACAAACAGACATTAAAGTAAAAGGAGAGCAGGAGGTGAGTTTTGAAGAAAGGGATGGCGTGTTGTACAGAAGTCAAAAGCATCCCTATGTAAACGGCGGTAAACCGATTAAGACAAGTGATGGTACCAACGCCTTTGCGACGTCAAGTGATTGAATTAGCTCACGAATCTCTTATGGGAGGGCATATGGGTGTCAAGAAAACCACTGACAAGATCCAGAAAGCATTCTACTGGCGAAGATTCAAGGTGACGTTTCCAGACACTGCAAGTCGTGTGACATTTGCCAGAACACGGTAAACAAAGGATCGTTTCCCAAGATGTCACTACAGAAGATAATACTAGTCGACATGCCTTTCAAACGGGTAGCCATTGACCTTATTGGCCCAGTAAGTCCACCTAGTGAAGCAGGTCACCGATACATCCTCACACTCGTGGACTACGCTACGCGTAACCCCGAAGCGGTTCCTCTGAAGAATAGTGACACCGAGACGGTAGCTGAGACTTTAGTTGATATGTTTAGCCGCCTAGGAATTTCAGTAGAGATTCTACGTGACTTAGGCACACAGTTCGTGTCTGACTGACTTTTTATTCGAGTGGTTGTTCTGTTAGTTCTGTTGTTGACATAATTTTCTCATTCTCATTCTCATTATATATTCAATTCCTGTTGTTCATGTTAATACTTGTTGCTTGTCGTTTGTCTAAACGTTTTTTTAACATTCGTTTTATCTGTTAGCAGAACACTGTGTATTTGTGATATCATGCAAGAGTTAACCCATTCATATTCGTCGCTTCTTATAATTTGTTTGAACGCAATTCGGATCTCTTGTTTCTTGTCCCGCAAAAAAAAATCCCTTTGAGGCAAAAGAGAATGACATGAAGTTTATTATCATTATTATCATCATTATTATAATTACTATTATTATTATTATTATTATTATTATTATTATAAAGGTAAAAGTCAACAAGGTTGAATAAAAACTGCGAATTGAACAACTGTTAAAGTTATTCACTTTTTTTCTTGCTCGCTCCCTTGAGAAAAGCATCTTACTTCAATGAAAGAAATTTTAAACAAAACAAGCGTTAACCTAATTACAAAATTCATCTTTCAGACTTGTTAAAACTTGTTTGAACGCAATTTGAGTTCATCCCTTGTTTCTTTTACAAAATGCAAAATAATTAGTCCCTGGAAAAAGCAAAGGCTTATTGAATAAAATTAATTAGTATTAGAAAGCTAAAAGGCAAAAAGGATTAATCAAAACATTTCGTGTTCAACAACTGTTAAGTTATTCACTTTAAACGTGTCTCGCTCCCTCCCTTTAGAAAAGCGTTTTACTTCAATGAAAGAAATTTTAATCA
>OMLO01005978.1_pt1 | contig 10226 bp, 10 predicted proteins | sample 1674811 | NCBI WGS metagenome assembly OMLO01 (sample SAMN06265003, study PRJEB25207) | coral metagenome | isolation source: Coral host | place: Mexico:La Bocana,Puerto Morelos, Mexico | collected 2008-11-13
CAGAGATCAAGTGAAACAGATACTGAAGGACAATCCCAACATCAAACCCGCAGAATTAAAGTCTGCATGTATACTATTGACAGTCCAGCAGCAGAGCAACTAGCGCAATGTCGAGAAGCAAGCTGAAGCTACATTGGAGAGACAGTGGATTTCAAACGAAAAGAAAAAAAATTAAGGACATTGAGCCAGTCGGGCACAACTTTGAGGCAGTTGTAAAATTTTACATTTATAAAGTAAATGACAGGCACAGAAATCCAGACAAGCCATCATTTGTTTAAAAGTGGTCGACTGGAAGCAAACATAGCCTTGAATATGAACAGAAATGGTGGCCATTTCCTTAATAACGAATTCCGTTATTTTGACGGAAATACAAGCGTTGTTGTGGCTTTGTTACTTTAACTGCGAGTGTCTACCATACTCTTTTACGAAAACAAGTCATTCTGGGAACAATGAAGGCAGAATCTGAAAATTCAGAAAATGTTGCTCTCTTTTGGCAATTATTTAACGAAGTGTTAAGGAAAGTTTCGGGTGATGAAAATGAAACTGGCTGGTGTACAGACTTGGCGGGGGCTAATCTAGCCGGACTGTGCTCTGTTTACGGAGCAGCTGTAAAATCCCAGATCAAGACCTGTGAATTCCATTTTAAAGATCACTGAAACAAAAAGGCAAATTGACTAGACAGTGAAAGCGCGGAGGAATTCAAACATCTGTGTGATGAACTTCTTAAAAGTGTTACTGAAAACCAGTACGACGCTGTGAAAAAACGCCTCAACTTATTTATCTCGGCAAATAAGGAGCATTCGTTTTTGACAAGCTGGGTGTCATGGTGGCATGACAGATGAGGGTTTATTTTCTGTGCCTTTGCTCCTAACAATGGACCTCAAATGAACCAACCAGAGGTTATCCATGCTGGTTGGGGGCATCGCGATAAACCAAACTTGTCGCTTCTTGAGGTCTGTCAAGCAGATGTAAGAGATTCAGTAATATTAGATTCTGAACTTAAAGCGTATGTTACGGGAACAAACACAGGGGGAGATGGCCCCTCTTATCTCCAAACTAAGATACGACAGCATGCGTGAGCGCTAAATATGGCCAAACAGATGGGAGACGAATAGCTGTTATATTTCACTACAGGAAAATGTCAAATCAGAAAGCTCCTGTTTATCGCTCAGCAGCATGAGAGAAAACAAAACACCAAGTCAAAGATGAAGTTACACTGAACTCTGTCTAACCCTGTTCATACCGTGTTTATTCGCCTATAAGCCGATCCCGGCTATAAGCCGAGACCTCAAACTTGAGAGAGCTGACGATGGGCTTTAGCTTGTAAAAAAAAATTGGAAAACTCTCGGCTATAAGCCAAGAACAAAGTTTCATAGAAAAATTTCACCTTTGAAGCGTCCCTCTCAGGAAACATATGTTGATTGTTGAATGAATGAACACAACCAAATAAATATTCAAAAGATTATGGTAAACAGTTGGCAAATCAGTGAGAATGTGAATATCAATTTATCTTAACTAGTTGCATTCCACCATTCAGACTACATCTCAAACAAACGCTTACCGAAATTACTAGTTTACATATCGTCCGTGATCGTATTCATCATGCCAAAAGTTTGCCATACTTCTTACAACATGGCTTTCAAGCTCAAAGTTGTTGCTGAAGCCGAGGCTGTTGAAAACAACTCAGAGATCGCCCGAGATTACGGGATTAGCAAGTCGATGGTTCGTCCATGGAGAAGAGACCAGGCAAAGCTTTTCAACGGTGAGCTGAAGATGTTTGCGAAACGAACAACGTTGGGCTGCTTCACTCCAAAGTATCCACAGCTCCCGCCAGAGCTAGACCAGCAGATGTTGGAATGGTTTTCAGACCAAAAAGAGCAAGGTGAGTACTCATCCCTTCGCGTCAAATCGGATAAAAATTTCGTGTAGATTCAATTGATTTTTTATTATCTAAATCGATCAAAAAAATTCTCCCTTGATCTCTTTGCATGAGCGAGTGCACGAGTTTGTTTGTTGAGCTGTGGGAACCAATGCTTGTGATTGGCCAGATTTATAAATTGTCATAGCAATTTTAAAAGTAATGCCTGTCAACGCAAAGTAAACAGAACACTTCGCTTCGCTCACTTCGTTTGCTTGAATGTTAATTTATCCTGGACTGTTTTATTTTTCACAGGTATTGCCATGAGTGGATTAATGCTGCGCCTGAAGGCAAAAGAACTGTCCACCGACTTGTTTTTGTTGTGTTTTACTACAATTTCATGAAAATGACTTGGCTATAAGACGAATCAGAAATGTCTATGAGCTGGTGAGCTTGCAAACTCTGGTGTTCCCAGCTGATGAGAAGAGCTGTCCCATGTCAGGAGAAAAACGTGGTGTTCAAGTGACTATGATGTTAATCTCAAACCTCCTGGAAGCATTCTCTGGGCCACAGGGAAATGGCACGTTAGGTATTCCACTTCTGGATAGCGACCGTATATGGAGAATATGGGAGTCCCAGCAGCGACATATTTCCTGCCTCCAGCAATGGCACAAAAATCAAGGGTGGGATAGAACTACCGGTCTATCCCTGTGCCAGAAGCTCTACAGTTTGGAGTCATTTCACATCTCAACTCCTTTATTCCTGGTAAGTAATTTCTCATGATGTTGTAACAATATAAAGAAAAAATATAGAAAATGATCAAGACTAAAAAATTAAATATGGTACCTGATAAAAAAGGATAATCCAGTAATTAAAGAAGTAAAAAAATAATTAAATAAATTTTATATAATTTTTATATTCACTTGTCATTGAGAGAAAGCAATATGGAGTATTAAGAATAGTAGAAAAAATAATAAAATGAAAGAGTAATTAAATAAAATTATTTAAAGTTAATTAAAATAATAATAAAATAAAATAATTAATTAAGTACTTAACAATTTTCACTGAAGCTGAGCAATGGCTTTTGAGTAAAAAAATAAGTAGTTTTTTTAGTTTTTAATAGTAGTCATATTATTAATAAAAATTTCTTTCTTTTTTTTAACAGGCACAAGTGCAAACAACATGCATTTCTAGCCATTCCTGCTGGAAGGATTAATGAGGTGGATGGAACAGGGACCGTGAGTTGGCAGCAGTCACCCTTACCAACTCCTTGCCATTGTCATATGATACCGCACTAACCTCCACCATTAACCAGCTGAGCAACAGTGTACTGGGGAGAAGGTTATACCCAAACTTCAAAGGCCCAAATTATTACACTTGTGTTTCAGTAAAATACCTTTTTTAAAAACATGTTATTGTAATTATTATTTTTGTTTATTGTGCATTCCATTCCATCAACAAGGGGGAGGGTGTCTGTAAAATAGCCAAACTTCTGTTATTCTTGTTTTGTATGTTTCATCACAGGAGAGCTCTGTAAGCTCGTACCTTCGCCTGTATATCTCAGCGGTTTCACGCTAGTCTAGTGTTCGGACCTGCGCAGTAGAAAAGAGGCCTTGTAGTGTAATGGCCGCCATGTTTGTTTTTTGTAGTCTTCATAATAGGTTCAGCGTGTTTCAAATCGTGTGTGCGAAGGTGTAAATGTGCAATTGTGAAGAAATACACGCGTTTCATTCCTGGACTTGTGTGTCAGTGTGTTCGAGGCTTTTTGGCGGCTACAAGCTCATAGGTGTCAAGTATCTATATGCCCAGACAGGGAAAGTACTCCAGCAGGACAGTACAGACCTCCTCCAAGAAGAAACAGCTGAACTCGAAGTTCCAGATGAAGATGGTGATGAAGGATTCTATGTAAGTATACTACCTCCAACAGTTATAATCATGCATTATTTACTTGTTCAATTTACTGCCAAGTTAAAACTTAAATGTCAACATTAATTACTTTGTGTACACAGGATACAATGTCAGCAGAAGTTGATCACCCAACAGTGGCATACTCTGGTGATGAACCTGTACTTGAGGCCATCCCCAGTTCTGCCCAGGACCCTGCTGAGGTGGCCCAAGCAACATCCCTGGTTACGATAAAGTGGTTACCCTGGCTGATTTTCTGGTCAATTTGAAGGATTCCTCAGGTGCACTAGTGAGTACGACAGAAAGCCCATCACATTCCCTGCCCATTACCAACTGCAACTGGTGGATGGAAGAGTTAAAGTGAGCAGGAAGTCCACTGTTGTTCCTGGACTTGACAGCACCAGGAGGTGTTTCGTCGAACAGAACAGTGGACCAGCAACCTGGCCTAACTGTAACAGGTACGTGGAGGTTGTGCATATCAAGCTCTGCCAAATCTACCTATCACCAGTAAAAAAATACAACCACTACATTGCAGTGGACGCTGGTTGGAAATGCATATAAGAAAATCAGGGAATCTATCATCGACAACACCCACGCCATGCAGCAGACTGGAATCTAACTGCCGAAGTCAACCAGAGGACATTAACTCAGTGGTAAGTTCAGTCTTGCTTCAATTGTTATTTTCCTTTGAGATAATTTAAAACCAATTCATACTGACATGATACAAACCAACAAAATAGTGTTTGAAATCAGGGAATTTAAAAATTGAACAATGGGTAAATGGCAGTTATGAGTTCTTAAAATAAGGCTTGGAGAAGAGAAAGCCTCCACACCTATCCAGGAGACAGCACGGTCAGGTTTAGTAGTGTTACTTGCAATATTTTCAGTATGAATCATAACAATAATTTTAACCAAATAAAGACGTAGTTGCCTGTTTTAAGGTTTGTTTCAAAGGATAATAGATTCTTCATGTTATCTCTCACTTATTTCCTTTTTTAGAATTATTAGTTTGAAATGTATTTTGTTTTTTTATTTCTTTGTCTACTAGAGATTGCGGGGAAGACACCAATGAGGAACAGCACAAGGAGTAATTCCTTGTGCTGTTAATTGTATATACACGTTGACTTAAAGTGAGTATACTGTATTTTTTTCAAAAAAAGTTGCAAAAATATACTGCCAAGGACTATCAGACTGCCGGTCATGGTCTCAAATAGACTAGTCAAGCTCGGTAAATTCGTATGAATGAAATGAAACCAAAATAATTTTTAGGATTGCTTGACATTTCTAAAGAAACATCAAATACTTTTTATACGTTTCATTGAGGATTTCAGTCGGAATTCAGTATCTAACCCGACATTCTGTACTAAAATCACTGTTACACAATCCCTTTTCGGCTCTTAATTAAAAGGCTTTTCTCAATAAGTTTTCATGCTACTCCTGTTGCAGCCAATACTGGACAATTGCCGCCATCAGGGAGCTACCAGCTTCTCTCTATAGGCCTGGACCAAGAAAAGCACCATTTTGATATGCCTGCTAACACAGCAGGCCAATCTTCAAATATGAAAAATATAAAAAAATCAGCTGGTCAGACTAAGTCCAATGTTAGGTGTGTGTGGCCAGTATTGTCCATTAACCTTCACTTGCCATCAACTTTGTGGTAGTGAATCCCCATGAAAAAGCACCAGTGAGCCCCATGAAACAGCACCAGTCAGCATCCATGGAACACCACCAGCCAGCTCCACCCCTGTCCGTGCCAGCACTTTGAGTTACTGCAAGAGGAAAGAAATGAAGGAAAAAACTGGAGTTGTGCCAACAAAGAGGTGCAAACCCAGAGTTGGTGCATCTCAGTCCTCCAAGTGCCAGGCCGACAGAACATCTGCCACTGGCCACAGACAGTACTTGGGTAACTGGTTCTGTCCAAATACTGCCACTGAAACAGGAGGAGTGGAGGGCATGTTTAGCTGAAAAGAAGTACAGAAAGAAAGATAGAAATAATAGTTAACCTAAAAAGAAAACCAAACAAACAAAAAAAAAATGATCGGGCCTGTTTTGTGTTACATACGGTATGCACATTGGCTAAATCCGTCACAACACAATAAAGATTACTTCAAATTAGCTTTCAATTGTCATCTATTTTAGAACTTGTGTCCATTTGTTAATATGGTGTTAAATCTTTTGTATTTTCACAGCAATATAGCATGCCAGTCCCAATGAGACCCCTGTAATCGAATTGATAAATATCACGCGAAGCGACAGATTCCATGACATTTAGATGTTTGTTACATAATTAAAATATCTCAGGAAAGTGGAGGTAGTCCCCTCACTAATGGTCCACCAACACTGAAACAACAGAGAAGACTGGACGGGATTTTTTGTGCTGCGGTCAGGCTTATTTTCTCTGAGTAAGCCAATAACATCCTTTTTTGTTCCAACAATTGAACAATGAGAGCCTTTTGTTGTTCCAAGATTTATCGCGTGTTTATTTTGGTCTCACATTTATTTTGGTCTCTCTCTACAGGTTTTGTAATGCCGAAGCCTGTATTCCGTCGACTAACAAACTGAGAGCTAAAGCTCAATTATACTGAGGCTGCAAGGAGTCTCAAGCTTTCAATGGCAGATACAAAGAAGGATGCGGCACAAAACAAAAGTATAACCGCTGAGGAGGTTGGTATTACAAGCTGTGAAATGTTTAGTGCATGATGTATACAAAGATTGACGAGAGAATTTTAATTGGGAAATTTTTTAAGCATAGTTATTTTGTACATGTATTATATACTTTTGTATTTTTAGGTTAAAAAAGACGCTGTCAAAATGGACCAAAAAAGGGGAGGAGACATCAAGGATAAAACTGAAGTGCTATCAGAGTACAAGATGCAGTTTGGTGGCTTCTGTGGGCAACCATTTATATGGGTTCATGGAAATGCACTGGGGTATACAGGATGGCTTGTTGATAGCGTGCAAAATGAAACAGCAAAGTCATCAGCCCTCAGCCACATGGTTCATACAGGTTTGACGACCTGTTATTCAAGGACTGTTCCAGGACTTTTCCTGGACTTTCTAACAATAATCAAGGAGTCCCTTTCGAAGGGCACGATATCACATTTCTTCCACAGTCACTTCAACAAAGGATAGGATTGTACAGAATTGGCTGTTTTTATACTAAAGATGCGTTACCCATCTGGACGTACTTGGGCAAACATTTGTTGCCTGTCTGGTTATGCATATCTTGTAAAAAGACAGGCACAAGACGCGTTGTGTCTAGACATATTACCTTTCAAAATTCTTTTTGAACGACGCACTACGAAATATAACTCGTCCAGACGTGTAACATGTCTTGAGTATAAAAACGGTCAGTGTCCCATGTTTGAAATGTCGATCATTCGATCACAGCACTTGCATAAGGCCTTTTTCCTGTCACCAACCAGTCAAACCAGTCAACCAGCATTTGTACTCGGAATTAAGGTACTACTGCCATTCCTCGCTCTCCCTGCTTCTTCTATCACTGCAAATGCGGTTCTGCCCTCGAGCGCCATTAGCACCACACCACTGGCTCCTGTGCCCGTCTTGCATCAACCATTCATGGTGGGTCCCGGATTTTCGCCCGTTCCAGAAAGTTAGTCAGTCAGATCGTAGCTGGGAAGTTCGTCAATCTCCACGAATTGCTACCCTTGAACATTGTTCTTTCAGAGCCTGAGCCCCAGTTGCCCTTCTATGGGCGCCTTGTGTTGACGTCCACTCGGAAAAACCCTAAGCGGTGCATCAAAGATATCTCCACATGGCTGGAGGCCTTCTCCGTTTACTGCCTTGTCCTTGTGTCGTATTTCCCTCATCACTGGAAAGATCTCCTGCAGATCAGCTCCTGATACTATGCATGTTTCGCCAGTTCTCCGGTCCGGTTTCGTTGTCCTACAACTAAGTGTTTAGAGAGAATGCCGCGCCAACTGACCTAACAGACTGGTCTCAACTAAACAGCCGCTCTTCAGCTTTCACTCGGCTGGCTGGTCATCACGCTCTCCCGTAATTCCTCGGATGGCCCAAACAAGCCCTGTGGTGCTGCTTCGTCACACATCATATGCAAGTCATGGAATAGGAGTCATTGTGTAGCTCCCTCAACGTCATGCCGTTTTGCTCACAAATGTGCAACTGTCATGGCCCGCAGCGCGCGGGAGTGTGCCTGGTCGAGATGCCCACCAAGCCCAGCTCATCTTCTCAGCGTTCCCCTGACTCTCTGCCTCCCCGGTCCAGCAGCAAATCCCGTCATGTGTAGACTCCCACACCCCTTCCTGTACTACTTCCGTTATTAGTATTTTGGTCCTCAGTTTATCTTAGCCATGAACAGTTTCATTTATTTAGTAGTTTGCTTATCACGACAACTTCACACCGCTTTAAGTGTTGTTACATTTATGACGTTATATGTGTTGCCATATATGGACATGGTCTGATGCAACACCACAAGGTTTTTTGGGCATTGAGCGAGTGATACGCCATGTTTTTATCGCCCTTCTTGTTTTGATGAGTTTTCATCTGTTTTTGTTGACCTTTTGGAACTTTGTCTTCGGACAACCACATCCGTGGAAGTCTCTACATGTTCTGGAGGCTGTGCCAGCTGAGATCGTAAGATTTGAACACTGTATTCACTCTTATAATCGTATCACTAGTTGTGTTTACTTAAATCCTTTAAGCTTATGTAAGCCTATTAGTTCATCTGAGATTAAAGTGTTGTCGTTGCTTGGATGTCGCTGGTTACTCGAAAAAGTCTTGTTGCATAACCGTAACAGTGTGTACCCCAAATTTTGGGGTTGTTAAGTATTCATATATTCAATCTATTGTTCTTCCCCATTACTCATTCATTCGGATGTATTTACCGATGAGACAGCGTGCTTCCAAAGATCGCGAACATTTTGATGTAGGTGAGATATTTTTCTTTTGTTAACAGAAGACATAAAATCTACAGCAAGTGAGATGACATCTGGTTTACGTGATAATAATAATCCCTCGCAGTGTGTGGAAAGTAAAACCTTGTTTTGCAGTCAACGCGCTCCCAAGGGAAGTTTGCGTATATCACATGTTTACTGATGCCAAACAGATGTGAGCAGATATTTTTTCGATTCAAGTCAACATATATAACAAGTGTGTAAAAATATACTGCATATAGAAAAAGTAAGTAAGCAAGCTTGATGATTCTTGATGGAAATAAACAAAAGACCGTTGCGTATACCCTGTTGGAATTTCCACAATACGCAAGGCTTAATTCATGGCCACAGATACATACATACATACATACATACTTGACCACTCACTCAATGGGGCTTTTCAGGGCCAATGGAAACAAATAATGCAAATGAACATAACATGGTTAAGAATCCCAACTGGCAGGAGGCAAACCAGTTGGCTATTTACAAACATGACAGAGGAGTTGAAGTGGGGTCAACCAACAAACTACTCCAGCTAAGTGGTCAGAGCGGGACTCAAACCCATGACCTCCGGATTCAAAGTCTGGCACCCTGCTTTGTTGTTCCGAAATAAAACTGATCAAATAATTTTTCTTATATTCTGGGGGAACAGACTACTTCAAAGACGTTGAAGGCAACATTTCAAACACATTTTTATAAGCTTAATTAGCAGGCCAGCATGCCCGAGTTGTAAACAAATTACTAACTCAGCTTGTACAGAAAAATGAATCCTCATTTATATCTCTTTTCTTTTATATGCTCTTAGAACTTCTTCAGTTAAATACTTGTAGCCAAACGGAAAAGTTCAAAGTCATCAAAACTATCTGGGCATTTGATTCAACACGCGTTGCATTGAACAAAACATCAGTCAGAAGATGGCTACGCATAATAACTCCACGAGTCGGACCCACTGCTCGACAATAAACAAACCTAATTTCACCTACGGCCATCAAAGCAACTCGTTCAAGATCTCTTTTAAAGCTCTCAACACGCTCTTTATTGGTTAAGACAAATGAAAGCTAAAAATACATTGCGAAAAAAACAAATCCAAGAAAGAGATTATTTGCTAGGCAAATAGAATTTTTATGTCTTTCTTCCCAGGCAATTTGGTTTATTTTAATGGTGCAATATTCAAGCCACGTGTGTTGATTCTTGTGCAACAGTAATTGTTATGTAAAGCATACCACACATGCGGGGGCCTGGACAATATGGGGCGCCAAATGTATTTTTATTATTTAGAGTGGTTATTTGTATATAACCAAAACAAGTATGGTTATATGTAAATAACCACATTGCAGTCTGGTTATTTATAAATAACCAAAACGAGACATTGGTTATTTAACAAATAACCAAAACATGAATATTGTTATTTGTAAATAACCAAAATTGCAAAGTGGTTATTTGTAAATAACCAAAACTGAAAATTGGTTATTAGTAAATAACCAAAACTGAAAATTGGTTATTTGTAAATAACCAAAACTGAAAATTGGTTATTTGCTAAATAACCAAAA
>OMLO01005979.1_pt1 | contig 10224 bp, 2 predicted proteins | sample 1674811 | NCBI WGS metagenome assembly OMLO01 (sample SAMN06265003, study PRJEB25207) | coral metagenome | isolation source: Coral host | place: Mexico:La Bocana,Puerto Morelos, Mexico | collected 2008-11-13
CTTAATATTTCTCAACTGCTTAAGTTGTGTGTATAACTGTGATGATCAGTCATGTCTTCATATCTTTCTCTGTAGTTCAAATATATGATCGTTAATACATATTCAGTTGTATACTTGTGTACAAGTGCAAGACACGTATTGCTTTGGAATTAAATTTGTATCTTTTGGGGAAGATGCAGGGGCTTATTAACTTTTTTGTCAGGAGGAGGGCGACTGTTTTGTTCAGGCTGGCTAAACTTTTTGAACTGAACTTCTGTTTAAGAAAAATGTTCGTTCGTTTGTCTAAAATCATCCTTAAGGTCCTTAATATACTGAAACCACAGAGGATGTAGTTTCTTTTTTTTCCCTGAAGTTACAGCTCTCAATCCTTCTCTTAGTTACACCACTAGCTCTTGTACCACTGCCATGTTGGGAGATAAAATTGTGTTGTTTTTGATAGACAAATATCTCAAGAAGAACCCGCGTCTGGGAGAACTGCTCAATAGACTTGTTTCATCTGGGAAAATGCTGTTCTTAATAACCAACAGTGGCTTTGAGTTTGTGTAAGTATACCAACAGTAACAAATCATATTCACCTCAGTTCACTAATGGCACATAGAGGTGTGCACCAATTTTGAGGACACTGTGCTACGAAAGTAACCCAGTATTGTCAGCCAAAGTGAGTGAATTACGTAAGAAGAAATGTCCATTTTCGGCTACTTAGGCCCTGTCCACACACTGCCATAGAAATTTGAACATGGCGTTTCCACTCTCAAAAAACATCAAAATTAATGTTTTCTGTCCACACTATGCCACAGAAATTTAAAAACAAATTAATCATTTTGCATTTCACTTTGAAGAAAACAAGGGAAGGGAAATCAGTCGAAAGGCTCTGTCACTAAGATGTTTTTTGTCTGCACAAAAATGCAAAGATGGCGTTTTCAAATTAGTTTGGTTTGAAGCGCTTTGAAAAGCTCGGTTTTTGTGGCGGAAATAAAGCTGGGTTTTCAAATTTCTCTAGTGGGGACAGGATCTTAGATATCGTTTTGTGAATAAAATTCTTTAACTTGCTTCAAACTGTCTTTAGGAAAAAAGGCATGGACCACTTGGTTGGCAAGGGTTGGCGTGATCTTTTTGATGTTATCATAACACAGGCTCGCAAGCCTTCTTTCTACCATCACCAGGCATCAAGGTTTGTTTGGTAGCATGTCTTGAGCAGACGTAGGACATTGCAATCAAGTAATGCTACTTCAGGTTTTTTGATGAACATTTGAATCATTAATTGCTTGCTGTATTTTAAGAACTGATTATCGCTAGCCATAGTTTGTTAAAGCAACAGACCATATTCACATTTCCAGTATTGGACTGGAATTAGCTTGAGCTGATATTAATGTGAGGAATTTTTTCAAATGAAAATCACATTTAATCTGTTTTTAGTGTTATTCCCCTGCATGAGCCTCCACGACAAGCTGGTTCCAGTCTAATACCAAGGATAAGAATATAGCCTATTGAAAAAAAAAAAAGAAAATTATAATTTTTTTTTTTTAGACCATTTAGGTGCCTTGACACCAGACTGTATCGTCCACAGTGGCAAAAGGTTTCAGCTTTGTGTAAAGGACAAGTTTACATGGAGGTAAGGATGCAATGAGTTTATGTATGACACTGCAGTAACTATTTTCTTCTAACACATTTACATTTACTGTTCTCATTCTTTTGGGAACATTGATCTTGATAATTAAAGTATAAAGAGACATTTCTCATCCTTTCAATCTGTAGTTTTAGGCTGATTGAATATATTGTTCTTTAGCAAACAGTTTACTACAGCAGAATTTACCACGAGCGATATCGCTTTAAAATTGTTGCCTTCAATTGCTTGTTGTTGTTAACAAATTCAAAGTTCGCAATCATTGGTAAACAGGTTGTGTGAAGTTTCCTGTATCAAAAGATTTCAATACCAACAAAACAGCCCATTAAAACACCCCTAATTTTAGCTTTAGTGTTCAAAAACTCAAAAACTAGTCTAGTGAACCCCACATTTTAGGATTATTGAATATTATTGGATTATTGAACTGTTATGCCCAGTTCAAAATATACAGTTAAACCTCTATTAGTGGCCACTTGAATGGGGTTGGCCACTTAGTAGAGGTAAAAACAAAGATGAGCCCTCATCAGGACTTTGATTACTGCCCGTGTAATTTGGATGTCGCTGTTAATAGGGCTTTGACTGTATGCATGTTTGTTTTTATTTTCAGGGAAATATTGAGCAGTTCACAAAATTTACTGGCTGGTATGGCCCAAATGTGCTTTACTTTGGAGATCATGTTTACAGTGACTTGCGAGTAAGTAGATTGTTTCCCTTTTGTTGATATCTAGTTATCAAATAATTATTATCAATTCTTACCGTCATAAAAAATTAATTCCTGTCTTGGGGGCTGTTGTTAGGCCCGTCAACGGTATGCTGGAGAAATTTGAAAAGGCAGTTTTATTTCAGTGGTTAGACCTTCCGTCCACACCAATCCGTCACGAAAATGGAGCTTTTCGAAAACTTACTTTTTCAAACTGTAAGAATTTGACGCAAATTTTCCGGCGTAGTCTGGATGGAAAACATTTGGGGCTTAATTGTTCTCTCTAGTGTAGTGTTGACATGGTCTTAGTTGTTCCTTCTATAACAAAGAAACAGGAACAAACTATTACATAGCGCTTTTCATTACAAAATGCAAGTTAGTTAGAAACTGTTGGTATATTTTAGGATCCTGTTCTGCATCATGGCTGGAGGACTGGAGCTATAATTCCTGAACTAGAGGTACTCACTACAACAAGTCACACGTAGCTCACTGTGTATGTGGTATATCAAACACGAAACACTGTGTTTGACCACATTTCCTGACATCGACAAGAGAGTTGAAAATGCGACGTGCAGCCGAGTATTTTTGATTAACGGCACGGTGTTTGGAAATGTGGTTAAGCACTGTCTTGAGTGTTTGATATTTCTTCTCAATAGCAACTAAAACGTAAATGCAAAAACATAATCCTTAAAATATATGCTATTCTGAATTGTTTCTAATAATACCTTTTCTGTTACGCGTCATACCAGACATCTAAAAATGGACTTTTCTCATACACAAATTATGTTCTGGTTGATTTGAGAACAATTAAGTATTTTTCAAGCCATCTATTCTTATCTTTAACTAGTTCGCGATCTGTTTTGAAACTCATGTCTAACTGACATCCTGAATGGAATGCTTGTCCAGCTCACGTCCTTACGAATTTTATTTTGTTATTCCTTGTTTCTCAGTGGGAAATCAAGCAAAGTAACTCGCTGGATTTTAAGCGTTCTGTTGTGTGGTTAAGTGATATTCAAGATCTTATCATTCAGCTCAAGGTAATCAAGTCATATCAACAGTGTTTGTTAATCACCGCCTTATATCAAAACTGTCCACGATTGAATGATTTGATGAACGCATTTTTTAAAATTATTTTAGACATTTCAGTTGCGCAGATGGCTTTGACTTTTTGTGAGTGGCTGGTGTACTTGTGAGGGCTACCTTGGATGGTGTACACGTCAGGGTTACACTAGAACTTTGATATTCCTTTTCTTGACGTGTAGAACCATATGCAACGCTGCTTAAAGCCTGGTGCCTTCTTTACATTTCCAACGTTTGGCATACAAACAAGTTATCTGACGGCTTACAAAACTTATTTAACAAAATGGAGCTCATGTTGGTACCCTCTATAGAGATTTAGAGTCACATCCTGTATGCTTCTTCTCTATTCTAAATTGCCAATTCCCTCTACGAGACATGCCCACAGGGAATCATGGTAGTTTTATTCATTGAAACAAATATCCAGTCCAAGATGATGAATAAAACTACCATGATTCCCTGCAAGCGCATCTCATAGAGGTAAAGGGCCTTTGAACAGTTTCGCATTAAGGCATAGTGCCTCTCAAATTGTATTTTTTTAGCTAACCAAAAGAAGAGTGACTCTACAGCCTTGTATTGTGTGCAAAAAAAATTTGAATCAGTATAAAGATATGTTTTTTCATATTTTTTGACAGGCATTTCCCCCAAGCGCAAGAAGGTCACACCTTCTAGAAGGGTGGAAACAAGAAAGAAGAGAACTCAGGTGAGGTTAAGCAATCACTGAGTTTGCGAATGGTGAAGAACATTATGTCTTCCTTGTCAGCTGCAATGTGTTCTCCAATATGCTTACTAGCTATTGCCGTGCTGTTGATTTGTCGGCTTCTATACCGTGGAAATGACTGATTCCTGCAGTTGTCGAACTCTTTCAATATAGACAAGAGAGGAGCACATTTAAATGTCTGTATTATCGAAGGGGCTGGGTGAACTGCCAGCAATTATTATATAAAGGTGTCCACATGAGAGAAAGACTGTACAAACACTCAGCTCCGCCTTTTTTGTCCGTATTAAGAGGTCCGACTTCCTTAAGTATCGTTGATATTTCTCTAAGGCTCTCGGACACTGTATGTATTTTAATTCTAGTCTGATAGTTTATGGTGAATAGCATGTTAGTACAGTCTGACATTAATTAACTGTTGTGATTGTCAAGAAAAAGGAGGAGAGGAGAGGAGAGTGCAGATGCCTTGGAAAGTCCTCAGAAAATGTAAAATGTAAATATTCTTCTTGAAAAGCCCTTGAATTTGTACTAGTTGTAGAATTTTTCTTAACAAGCCCTTGACTTAACAAGTTGATTTTGGTGGTACAGGTGCTGAATGATGTAATGTGAAGAACATTAAAGTGTATGTAGCTCTACTATCTCCAGTAGGGTCCTAAATAGAGGATTTACCGTATCATTTGTTCTATGTCTGGCAGGTACACGTTAAAAGCGATGTTCAACCCAAGATTTGGCAGTGTCTTTAGGACGTATACTAATTCCACCTATTTCACCCGGCGTTTGGTTCGCTTTGCTGATCTTTACATGTCGTCAGTTGAGAACCTGCTCAACTACCCAAGCAACTACACCTTCTACCCGCGCAGAACAGCGCTTCCACACGAGGCAGTGCTGGATTTCAGATCAAGTGGAGTTCCTGACCAGCGCACAATTCTTAACTCTTAGTAAAGCTACTATCACGTTTGTTAGCGTCTGTGGTGTGAGAAAGTAGCCAGGGTGTTGATTTTTGCCAGACTTTAAACACAAATACCCTGGCGTCTAGTTAGAAAAACGTTTGGGTGTAAGTGGTCTTAAAGGTACTAATGATAATTAGAGTAGTTTTCACTTCAGTGTCGAAAAGGTATTGGTTTTGCAACTTATACGCTTCGGGATTGGCTGAAAACGTTTGTGCTAATTTGTCAGCCAATCAGAAGAAAACCCAAAACCAATGGTGACTCGCTCGCACGCGTTTTTCCGCGCTACGCTTGGTGTCAGTTACATGAAGTTACTTCGAATTTGTCCATGTCCTTTGTGATTGGCTAGAGTGACTTCTTTTGTTTTTGGTTTTACGGCACTCAATTGAAAACCACTCTATAAGAGATACTGGGTGTTTGGTTACTGCATGAAACCTGTTTGAATTATTTTTCTGGGTTATAAAGGATAATGTTATTCTGGCACGAAACTTTAGTGTTGAGCAGATTATTCTACCGTTAGAAGATAATCGACGAATCATTGAAATGACAGATTTAAGTTTTTTATATTTTATTAAAAATCAACTAAAGTTGGACTGTCATTTGGAAGAAATCATCGGAATGTAGAGCTTATCAAGACTCATTTTCATGTTTATCGTGAAAACACGTCATATTGTGTTTTAAATTTAGAGTTTATTTTTAAAAACATTTACATGTCCCCTTATTCAGAAGAGTTTTATGATGAATCTTATAGTCTACAACATATGCTTTGAACATCCTTATCTACAACAGATTATTTTATAGACTTTATGAGATACACAGTGTATTTTTCCGTTCTCGCGGTTCTTTGCACAAACACTATACCAGTTCAGTTCCGAGCGTATGTGGTGTACAGTGGGTTCAACTCCTGTACACGCCATTTCCGAGTTAACTTTAACCTCTGTTTCAAAACGAGGCCTCGTGCGAAACCTTTCTTGTGAAAACGAGTTTGATTTGCTTGAAAAACAACCTGTAGAGGAAACACACTTTCACTTGAATGGTTTTGCACGAAGCTTCGTTCTGACACAGGGTCAAAAGGCACCTTGGAAGTGGCCAATTGCCTTAATAAAAACTGAACAATAAATTAGTTGTTTTTATGCAAAGAATTCTGCAGAACGACCAGTGCACAGTGGGCCACATAAAAGCAGATTGTCTTGTAGAACTGATCCAGCCAATCAGATGGCTGGAGAGCCATAATAGGGAGCTTCAGCAATGACTATAGCAACGCCGATGAGAACGTGTGGTAAAAAAAATCTATACGAAATTTATTAAGAATTCCTCAGTTTTCTAGTCTTGGAGGCTCATTTCCCAAGGTGTTCTCTCTCAGTTTCAAATAGAAATATGAAAAATTAGCCGTTGTGCTTCTTTAACTCCAAAACGCGCAGATCTTGGTTACCTCACACACGTTGTTTCGCAGTGAACGATAAAAAAAAGTTCTCGCTGCGGGTGTTTTGCTAAATTAAGCCCCTTTATGTATCTCTTGTACATATCGTGCAGTATAGAAGGTACGTCTAGTGGTGCAAACTAGGTATTGTCGTGATTGTAATCAATCAAGATTGAGATAGTGTGACCATGGTTAGTGAAGGGTTGAAAATATTTTTATGCTATTTATTGAAATATTTAGACTATAGTTGAACATTTTATTGGGGTAATATATTCTTTATACATTCACGTTTTAGACGAATATTACGTTTTATTCATTACGTACAAAGTTAGCCTTAAGTAAATATAGAGACTTCCTTGTGGTAAATTATTAAAAGAAAGGCCCATTGGTATGATACATTTCAGTATTATCTCAAGTTGATGTCTTACCTTACTATATATCGAGACTTTTCACCTAATGTTCCCTCGTGGATCCATTTATTTTTTTGGAAGGCACTAACTCTGTTCTGCCACACAACATCAGAACTATTTTTATTTAGTATCACCCACTAGTGGACTAATGCAAATGCTGCATTTTGATTGGCTACTCTACTAGAGGACTATTAGCAATAGTCATCGAGTAGCGAAATTATTTTGTTTTATTCCCAAATAAATCATTCTTCATTTACATTTGCAAACTTTATTATTGCTGTTTCTGTCCGACTAGTTGGGTGATACTAAAACAATTAGACCCTTCGCCCTCAAGAGCCACAGGTCAATAGCCCATTCGGCTTCTCCTCATGGGCCGATTACACGGTATATAGCCGTTAATGGATCGTAAATCGCATAAATGCTGAGTGAAGGAGAGCCTTGACTTCAGTGCAGTTTTAAACTTGCCCAAATGTAGTAACATTAAAATGAGAACTGTACGGAAGTAGAGCTTTTAATACCAGTGCTCTTCGGGTCTGGAAAAAGGTATTCTCTCAAACGTTACACAGTGACCTATCTTTAGCTATACGTTACGTTAAGTGAAACTGAATTAGGAAGATCTCGAGTATTGTAAATATGTTGAAATAAATATTTCCAAAGCTCACAACTGAAAACGCCTAATTTTTAACAATTCTTTTTGTCGTTAAAATACACATAACAGCAAAATTCGTACAAGTGGGATCGTTCACGGGTGATCACGGTGGTCACTGGAACCAGGTTAAAAAAAAGGTATATAACCCTCACGCGTTAACATGTATTTGATACGTTGAGCGGTTTCTGTAGATTTCCTGTAAAGTAAATTTATAAAATAGTAAGACGTCATAAATAAAAGTTAATATTCACATGTATATACGTTCATGCTGGCGGTCCACATTAACGAAATAAAACGGCTTTAAAACCATTTAGTGAATCAGGAACTTTTACTATACGTTTTTCTATCCTTTGAATTTTTATTGATTTTATTCAACAGTTATCATATAAATGCTTCTCTGGGTTTTTGCTGCAATAAACTGATCTCCTTGCCTGCTATTTTTTTAATTTACAGCCGTGAATGCGATGAGCGGTAACAACGATTTTTCCCATGAAATCGTAGGAGTAAATTATGAAGTAGCCTGCGTTGCAGGCGCAAATGGAGGAGTGGAATGGATAGGGAGGCAAGGAAGGGAAGCAGGGAAGGAGTTCTTCCAGTCCCTCTTTTTCCATCAGCACCTTTCCTACCCCTCCCCCTTTTACACCTGCTATGCAGGCTAATTATAAAGTACATGTAAAACAAGGACCGCGGAGGGGGAGGGGCTAGTAGGACTGTAGCCTTACCACTTTTTTGCTTGCGATTGAAGTTGTAAAAACTATATGATGATATATGATGAAAAGGAGATTAACTTGACGCTCACTTCTCTTTAGGTGGCAATAACGTCATGCATCTACCCGCAACAATCGCTAATGTAAATCTGTTCATTATCCTTGAGTACCTTATCCTTCACCCTAATACGCCTTCTTTTATCGTCGTACTCTTTTAATATATTTCAAATTAATTCTAGCTCAAATAATGATTTTTAAAAAGATACGTCCTAGGTTTACGTTTAAAAAGACTTCGTATACTCTTTTCCCAAAAGTCCTCCCCTTTCATCCACTTTCATAGACCATCGTACAACTACATCGACTTTTCATTTACTTTCATCCACCAACAAACACCTTGCTTCGCCTTTATTTGCCCTTCATCCACTTACAATGACCTTAATCAACCTTTTTTTACCTTCCTGTACTTTCGTCTTCCCTTACATTTCATTTACTTTCATTCATTTATCTTGATACACCTTTGTTCTCCTTCATGCACCATCCACTTTGATCTGATAAATGTCGAGTGTCAGCTCTCTTGTGGGCGAGGTCAAAGAGATAGATTTTGACCATAAAAACGAACTCCAGATCTTGATTTGGGATCATTCAGTACTCTTTGAGACACTTTTTGTCTGGTGTGTGAAATCATGTATTGTCTGAGAATCTGTCTGGGAACATTGTGACCGAGTGAGCTTGGGGTCAAGAGAGAAACAAAGATGGCGGAACACTTCTTGTAGAAGGTCAGAGGAAAAGAAAATTTCAGTATCATGCACCAGTAAATAGGTCTTTGACCGGGGCTATTACATGAAAAGAAAGTTAACTTCTCGTTAAGAAGAGACCGACTTCTTAAAGGCTGCAGTTTTACTGTGGAAAGACATTCAGAGAACATTCCCGGGATGAAGACACCAAAGTACTCAGCAATGCAGCAAGTGGAGAATTAACTTGAGAAGAAAAAGGCAGTGTACATTTGTACAGGTATGTAAATAATCGAGCTTAACTGGGTAAAGATCGAGTAACTATATAAAGTTCTAGGCCGGGTTTTTCGAAAGCCGGTTAACACTAACTCAGGATTAAAAGCTAACCGAAGTATAAATTTTTCTTGCTTACGATTGTTTTCCGCTTCTTATTTTTTGTTTAGTTTGAGATTATTAAAATTCAAAAGTGAACGACAAGAATATAAACAGAAAACCTCACCGAAAAGTCGCAAAACTCAGATCAAAATTCTCGTTAATCCTGGGTTAGCTTAATCAGGCTTTGAACAACAAAAAAGAACAAAAGAAACAAAAGAACACTTTGTTTCAACAGTCAATAGTTGTCTGGTTGGCACAAATGTATACATATATGGGTATTGCAGGTTAATTAATTAATTAAGGTAACTTAGAAATAATCAAACAAAACAAATAAATAACATAATACTTAACTGTGAATAGTAACTAACCTAACTTATAGGAATTACTAATGTGCAATGATAAAATGAAATAAATATTAAATTTACATATTTACAGCTCTTAAAATAGTTCTTATATATGAAAATATGTAGCAAATATAGACATAGTTCTCTAGGGCCTTATTGTTATTCATAACAATGGATGATGTTGCTTATATTTTGGTGGTAAATAGAGGATATTACATGACTGTATGGCAATACAAAATTTTTCTTTGAGTGGTGAAAATATATCACAAGTGAGTGCAGCGAACAAGTGATATATGCAACATGAGAAGATAAATCTTCTATCTCCAAGTGGCCATGTAATATTCTGTGTATAACAATTATGTATTAACATTATTAAGTATCCATAGGAACAGTGGTCATTTCACTTGTGAAAATAACATGATCATGTGTTCATGCAAAATATTACCTATAATTTCTTTGTTTAAATAACAATTATGTAAAACCATGAGTAATATATATGTCTCCATAACATAAGCTATACCAAGC
>OMLO01005980.1_pt1 | contig 10223 bp, 5 predicted proteins | sample 1674811 | NCBI WGS metagenome assembly OMLO01 (sample SAMN06265003, study PRJEB25207) | coral metagenome | isolation source: Coral host | place: Mexico:La Bocana,Puerto Morelos, Mexico | collected 2008-11-13
TTTCGCCAACATGAAAAATGTCTTGAACTTTTAATAAATAAGCGACTTCTTTTCCAAACCTTATCGTCCAATCAAAACATGACGCAACAAGAACGATCGCCTCTTCCAGGCGTTCAGTTAAATGGGGCGGGCCCGTTTCCCGAACAGAGGCTGGAATTCCATGGTGCGCCCCAACTTACTGAATGCCTGGAAAAAGCTGCACTAATGAGCACCCCAAGGTTATCACAACAGCATGCCGTAAAACGAGGACATGTCATATTGCTAAGTAACTTCGAAGACAAAATCGCGCACTCAGTCTAGCCTATGACTGATCACGACGTCATATGCTAAAGGTGATCAGCGGGTTTTCGGCAGAAGGGACAGCAGTTTTTCTGTAACACCAGAAGTTCATAGTCATCTGTGTGGAATAACTAAAACAAAGGGAGACAGAGAACATATCACGAACTGAAGGCATTTGTTCATTCAAAGAGGTTTTGAGAAAAAAATAAACTTAATATGAGGCAATCGAAACGCAATCGCAACGAAAGTTAGGGTTTCATATCAAGTGTCCACGCATTATTTACACAATTTTGAACGCAAAAGAGGAAATAATGAAAATAAATGAAATGCAAAGGTGATCAAGAGAACAAGTCTAAGTTCATGGTTGGGAGACTACGAAATATTTGTCACCTCTCTACCCTCCCCTGGTAAGTGGGGTTCAGGTCTTGTTCGGAATTCCTTCATTTCGGAAATGTTCGGGTCGCATTCGGAACTCGTAGTAGTAATTACGCACTCAACTCACGGAATACGATACAGCCGATGATACACTGCTTTTCACTTACCCGATTACACGACGAACAGAGTGTAATAGAGACATCAGGAAGAAGGGATCGATAGTACTGATATTTCAGTGGAGGAGGCCACTTCTTTACCATTACCTCACGGCTGTTCATGGCTTGTAATGTCGACCTACCTACGCGGACTGGAACGAACTCAGATCCACCTTGCTGTGGACATAAAAAGCAAACGATATGAGGGAGAAAGAAAGAGTCTTTTTTCCTCCCTTTCTTTTCTATTACAGTTTTTTTAACGGAGAAGCACAAGAGGAACTATCCAACGGCGAGAAGCGCGAGCTCGGAAAGAAAGAAGTTTAATTTGATTCATATTAAAATTTAATTTGTTTATTATACGTCTCTCGCCTTATTCCTTTCTCGTTTCCTTCCCTTATTGCAATTTACTATTAAACCTTTAGAATCGAGCCGAAGATTTCAGGAACAAAACTCGACCGGTCGTAGTTAACACGAAATCCAACAACAGTGGTTTGATTGAAAAAAAAATATTGGACTTTTTCCGTCCTCGCGGGGAGCCGACTAATATATTAGGAACACACTTAAATGCGAGCAGAAATAGTAATGGCGATGATTGCTGAGTGGATTACAACATGGATGTAAATAATGAAATAATCAATTCAGAAGCGACAATATGTGTGAACCTCAAGAATTATCAGTTTCACAACCGCGATTACATACTCGTCAAAGGACCAGTTTTATGGTTAACTGTATTTTGCATACGGTTTGGTTTTCTCGCTACTCCTCAGGTCAGAGAGTCGTAAAAGGTTCGTAGAAGACAAATTAAAGTTTGGAGGAGCACGATGGGTTTATTTGAAAATATGTGGGTTTCAGAACGGATTTCTCAAAAGATTTGGAATAACAGCTTTAAGCATCATTGCACTGGTTCACAAAACTGCTTTCCATCGTTTCTATTGGTCATGTAATTTCACGCCATACACCGGGAAACACTTAATGTTTCTGAAACAATGGGCCTGAGCAAATATACAGTCCAAGTACTTTACCCTGTGCTATTCACACGACAAAAAGAAAAGAAAAACAATTTCCGGTGTGACATCAAGCTTTCGAGAATTGATTCATACAGAACGTCATTAATGGCCCTTTAAGTTCGGTGTTTCTCCCTTCCGATGTTAATCTCAAATTTCAATTGAAGAAGATAAAAGAATTAACACAAAGTTATCCGTAAAATAAAATAAATCTAAAAATGATAATAAACTGAAATTTTAAAAGATGAAATAAAAACAATCGTTATCTAAAGTACGAAATGTGATTCCGAAGAATTATTGGGGAATTTATACCAATAGAATGAAATATGAAGCGCAGATATACCAGATCAGCGTTTATTTTTTGCACACAAGGAACGCAAATGACATTTTTACTTGAGAACAAAGGATAAAAGATGAGTTACTGCGAGTAAACAGCTGGGGATATAATTACGAAGCATAAGAGACATTTTCCGAGCAATCTTTTGTTACTTCGGATAAAAGGAAACCTTTTAACACATCAAAAAGATATGGAAATCGCTGATCCTTTTGACTCTAAAGAAAAAAGACGGTGTATTTGAAGACTTTTTAGGCGGAACATTTTGAATGAATTCGCTGCTAAAAAGCAAAACCGAGCCGACAGCCACCTCTCTGGCAATCAAAAAGCGTTTCATTTTTTTCATTGAAAACGGCGCCGCGTGCCGTGACCGATGTTTGCGGTTTCTTTGAGTAACGCTGTAAAGGTGAAACATTTTTCATTTTTCTAATGGATTTTTAAAAAAAATGATTCGTAATTAAAAGCACACAGAATTAACAGTAAGCTGACGTTTGCCATTTACGATTGAAAAAGAACTTGGAGATTACGATGGCAGACGGAAGTCTTGAAGTTTAATGTTATATTGGTTAGCAAAAAAGCAAACCGCCAAAAGAGATTTCAATTTTATGCATTGTTAAATTATCTTTGGACTCAAAAAGGTTTCTCTATCGTTACGTTTGCTCTGTGTAAGCTATAACTTAAACTGCAAAACAGTCTAAGTTTTAGCACGAATTCGTTGCGCGTGAAAGTTCGTTAACGAAACGCGCGTGAAAACTTCGAGTGGGATTGGGAGACGGTGATAATTTTTCTCTCGCGTGTGACGATCGACCCTTCGCGATTCATACACGACACTCGAAGCTTGACGCCGCCTGATAAAGTTGTCACTGAAAAAAATAGTAAAGCAAGACAAAAAAAGTCTAGCTATAACTTAAATTAAGGAACTTTATTTCAATTTTAACTCAATTTCAGCGGGTTTTTTTCCGACAGAATTGACGACAGTTTTCGCACTCGAGCAGAATATCATGTAACTAATATCAAATATTATCAGCGCGACTCTGTTGCTAAGAAACCAACGTTAACCTTGACCGTTGATCATACCACCTCAGCTGATTAAACCATGCGCCACCATGCGCTTGTCATATTTCGTATAATTCCATACAAAAATAAAGTTAGAAAGATTTTTTTTTTGCCGGAGCAGAGAAGTGAAAAAGATCACATAAGCTTAGAATTATTTAACTATTAGTTTTTTTAACGCTAATGGAAAAAAATGAACAGAAACTGAAATTTTGTAAGTAATTATCAGGTCGGCTTTTTCTTTAACGTTTGCCTTCATTTTAGATCACAAATATTTCATAGTATGTTTTGTTCAGTGTCCCATCTATTGTTGATCGATAGAAATTTCTCCTTACAACATCAATTCATTGTCATGTAAAAGGGAAGGAGAATAAATAAAATCATCAATTTTTTGCTGCGAAATTGATGGCGCAAAAGGTATGCTAATTCCCCGTAATTTTGATCCTAAATTACACAGGTATGCCTGAAAACAGTGTGCGCAAAAGGAGCCAGTACTTATTATGCATCTTGTTCTCGTTTAACTTTGAACCACAATCACAGACCTGACTACCCGTGAGGATCTCGTGAATATTCTGTGGCAATAGTTTCCAACGTGATTCAACATAAGGAATATAGAAACAAGTTACACTCTGCTAGCGTCCAGGCTTCTACTCTGACATCAACTTTGAGTGCGCGCCGAAGGGGTTCGTGGAAAACCACAAGCAGAGCAGCTTTTGTAAAACTTCGTCATGTTGTTTTGAGGGTATTTTCAAAATGTGAAAAAAAGTTGCTTTCCACACAGTTAAAGTTCGATTGAGATAAGCTCAACGGCCTGTGACATCACGGCGTAGAAATGGTTCATGATGAAAATGCAAGGAAAATAAATAAGTGCGCGTTTTAAGTTTACGGATAAAATATTGTCACAGTTTGTACCTCAAAGCTCATCAGCTTGGCAGTGAAAGGATCCTCTTCCTCTTCTTCGGGGGGTTCATCTGTCAACTGCAGGGACTGAAAGTCTGGTCAGCGGTCAAGGAATACTTCGTGTAATTCGTATTTGCGCCCAGTACTTACAAATTTACCTCACATTTGCAAACAAAACTACAACGATAATATGTGACTCTAATGTTCAAAACACAAAAGAAAACATTAGCTTCCTGACAACAGTAAACACAGTTGCCTGCTTGGCAAATTATTCCTGTTTCTACCGCATGCTACAAAACTTGTGTTCATTGACAAACAAACTAAGAACGGATTCATTTCTACAATGCAAAGGATACTGCCCATGTCTCTCTCCTGCCAGTTAGAGCTCTTTTTTTCTGGGCCTCTTAGTGGTTCTATCTCTATCAGTTTCAAAGCATCCTCGTCACTAAAAAGAACAAGGGAAATCCAAAACAAAAGTCACTTCACTGTGTCACGCACTTTACTTTGTCACGCTTTGTGTCACGCGAGGATAGTTCGAACCAGGAGTATTACTGATACAACCGGCGTATTTAGGGAGGAGTCGGAGGGTAACTTAGTTGACACACAATATTTCGATCATTTCATAATGTTCTCGAACTGACAAGTCATGTTCGACTTGACTTCATTAAATGGGGAGCACAGGGCGTCACAAGAAACGCTGGATGTTTACAAAGTCAAACAGCACTGGTGAGCCAAAACATTTAAAGAAAGACATAAACTCTCTGTACTGTGTGATGAAAGTGACATAATAACAGAGGCGGCTATAAAGATAAATAACGGTACCACAAAAGCAATAACGATGATTACAATATATATAATCTTGACATGACTTCTTTTAATATTTTTCTGTCTATTTTTCTGTTTTACCTGATACCATCCTCCAAGACAAACTCAACCAATGGAAGCACCTCTGATACAAACAAAAAAGTTTAATAAATAAATATATTCTGTACCGATGTAGATTTTAATGACTTTCCATAAGCAAAATCCAAAGTAGTCCCAGAGCCAATCAGTGTAAATAGCATGATAAACCAATCGTATCTCACCACGAAAAAATACTTAACCAATTGTAAACGCAGGAATAAGCACGTGAGCGAACTCACGACTGGTTTTAAATTTCCTACACAAATGATTGGCTGAGAAGAGAATTCTTATAGTACTGTGTAGGACACACCTCACGAGAACTTACAAGATAGATCAGTTCAAATCCCAAGACTAAAGAGTACGGTAATTCACAAAGTTTTTGGAGGGATGCAGTGTAAATCAAAAGCTGTAAGCATACAACTTAAATAGAACTGATTAAAAACAAAAAAAAAAACTGATTAAAGGCAACCTTGCTTGGAAAGTGAGAATTTGGATAGGCACCCTATGGAGCCTTGGCTGTAGTCAAACTCACCGAACGATGAGAACGAATAGACAAACGGCTGTCTACAGTTAATACACTGGTTGCCTTTGTTGTTCAGAAGAGGATTTGTAGTGGAACATCGGTAGCAAAGAGGAAGTAGATCCTACAAAAAGACAGTAACGTTTTGTCAGTACTGAAGATGAAAGGTAAAGTCTGACCAAGTGGCCCAGCAGCCTCGCAGTCATCAGCGGTTTCTGTGGCATAAAGCGACCAGGAGCATTTCTACTCCTCCCTGGATGGGATGTTACTCCATCGCAGGGTTACCCCCAGCATTAAATTCACCGGTACCCATTTATACACCTGGGTGTAGAGAGGCACTGTGAGAGTCCAGTGTTTGGCGCCGAAAAACATAACAAAATGTCCCAGCCAGGGTTCGAACTCCAATCATTCGATCCGAGCTTACTAACCATAAGGCCACCGCGCCTCCGATTGAAACCCATTAATAAAGGTATGATTGTTCAGAACTTTTCTCCAAAAACGACAGGAACTCATAAGAAGATGGATACAGCAGGCAAGCATTTACTGAATACGCAAGACTCTCTTCATTTTACGTGCCACAAAAGATCATTTAATGACGGGATTCCAAAGGTAGTCAACGCCTAAAACAAGAATGCTGCTTATTTGGCAGGCTCCAGGCGCTCTTTGGCAAAACTGTTCTTAGCAAGATCATTGCTTGTAGAAGATACAGCGTTACGCGTCACTCGCTTGTGAACTTACCTCGCTGTCGTGAAAAGGCTTCGAGCGAATGGTAACACTTCCCAAGTCAATGGCTTCTTGAAAACGCGGAGGAATCTTCAACGACTGTGTAAAAAGCCGCAACAAAAAGAAAGAACCATCTTACTATACTTTATTGGCTTAATTTAAGGCTCAAGTAATTCTAACTATGTTTTGGGACAACACTGAATGCAGACTCTATACCGTACTATTACTTGAAAGCCACGAGGTAACTTTGTAAATGACTGGAAGTGCACGTTGTCTAATATTTTGTGTCTACAAGAGACAATGCCACAATTTTTACATACCTGTAACTTGTCATAAGCTGTGCGTGCCATCTTGTACGCTCCTAGATTCTTACTTTGTTTGGCAAGTGCAAATAACGTAGAACTAGAAATAGTCAAGGTTGTTCTATTCTTCATGAAAGTCGTTACCAAAAAACCCTTAACGCATGTAGACAAAAACGCTCTCAAGTTGTTTACTTTCTCAATTTTTCTTGACATCGTGGCCTCCAAAAGAATCTAGACAAGATGGACATTTTGAAGGCGTTCACTTACACTGATCTATTTTAGGTGTTCACAAAATTTTCGGAGGCTTCTATCCACCAACTTCATCAGAGCTACAATGTTAAAAGGTTCGTTACTGCTTGCACTACACTGAAAGCCCGTATGCTCTCAATTTTAATTTGTAATAAAAGGTACGTAGAGGTACATAAACGCGAAAGAGCAGTTTCTTTCGTTAACGTCGCTGTCCAAAGAAAGATCGTTTTTGTTTCTAAAATGGCTCAGTCACTTTCTCAGCTATCACCTGCATTGTGACATGTCATGCAACGCTCCACGCCTATAGTGATGTATTGCGTGATTATTCAAATAACGGTTGAGAAGGAAACTGAGCGAGGTCCCTGTGTATATGTTTGTAATTCAAAGGATACACTCTAGACACTCCAGGTGGGATCTCTTTGACCAGCATATGCAGCAGGTACCGAGCGATGTTGAACAGCGTTTCTGGCAGGTGAGATGTAAATGGTTCATCCTGCAAAGAGAATAACAGTATAATGATGTATGTGACTCTGAAGTCTCTTCACAACACACTCAAACTCTTCTAACAAATCCTCCTTCTTCAGGACAAATCTCCTATTAGAGAGTCCAATTGAGTTTTTACTATCCCCTTGTAAGCTACGCTTCCAGATTACCAAGTGCCGACTTTCGCCTGGTATTTCCACTTCCCAGCATTTTTATCAGTTACATAAGCAATGTGCGGGTAACTATAAGATGTAGAGGGGGTACTGTGAGGGTGAAGTACTTTGCCCATGAACACAACACAATATGCAATGTTTTGTGGACTCCAGTCAGGCTTCAACTCTTAATTTACGGATTTCGCGTTTGAATCCATAGACTGACACAATAGCCATTAGACGACTGCACTTGCAATGCCATTCTCTATGTAACTTACCGTGTATCTTTGAATGGAGTGATACAGATGATAAATTTCTGCCTTCTCCTGGTACTCGTGGAATTTATCCAACATTTCAATATCAGGCTCACCGTGGGCGTTCTCTGGAGGAGAAAATGTTATTCAGAGAATTACGCTTGAAGGATAAACAAACCTAAATGAAATTTCTATTATTCAGCAGTTTACCAAAGTCTTCCCGGTTTAAAAGTAGCTATGTGTTTTACAGTAACTGTCATTATTATATAGCTAGCTCCGTGAGTGGACAAGATGATTTGAATCCTACGTTGTGATTGGCTACTCGAACGGGCAAGATGGCACTACCTTCGTCGCTCGGGACTACCGCTGTGTCCCGCAAGAGAAGAGTAAATTCTTTTCCATATACTGAATCCTCCATTGACGACGAGTGGTCGATCAAGAAGGCTGAATATAATGGCATCGTTTATTTTCTGCCCAAAAAACAAATCTTGACCTCACGCTTGGTCAATAACCCATATGTATTTGCGTTACAGCAGGATGTTATTTAAACCAATCAGAACAACGGTTTTCTCTCTGCGGCCAATCATAAATCGTAGTTTTGTTGTCGAGGTTTTCCTGCGACTTCCGCGGGTAACACATTTTCCCGCGCTTGGCACAAACTCTCTGATTGGTTTATTTCTTGAAGTACCTGAGGTTGCTTCTCCGCTGACCAGGTCCAAACACTGCACTGATAGCTTCCAGAAGTAATATCCGGCATCATGAAACCTATGTTCGGTAATAAAACAAGTGTTACGCACTACCAGTGTAGATATAAGTCACAGACTATAATGCTACACAACAGTAAAAGGCGAAGGAGTTTCTTGTCATGTAATACCAACCTGTGTTCTACCACAGCATTGTGACACAGCTGTTCTAATACCTTGACAGCTTCATCCCTCTTCCCTGCTTTGTGGAAAGCTGGGAATTATAAAAAACAGAGTAAAAGAGGTTAGGTAAAGGTAAAATCTGCATAGGAACCAAGTTGCCCATCAGGCCTGAGCTTATCCCAGTTTCTGTAGAAAAAAGCGACTAGGAATATTTCTACTCCCAGTGAATGGAATGAATGAATGAAAATCCAATGAAGGTACACATAAAAGACATTGGAATCCAATGAAGGTACTTCCTACCTTCCTGAGCTTCATCAAATCGGTCATTTTCAGCCAACCAGTTGGCATAAGGAACAAATACTTCATCCTGTTACAATGAAAAACGAAAGATCTTACAGCTGACCTACAATAGATCGGACCAAGCTCAGTCAGGAGTCACTCTATCAATAAAAATATTTGAATGGGGGCACTAAATTCCACTACAACCTCAGTTAACTCTTTCACCATTATCTTAGTTGAAGCAGGTGAAGTATTTCATGGACAGGCAAAAAAATTATTGGATCAAAGTAAAATCACTTTCAGGAGACCATTTTTTGACCATTCCTAACTTCATTACCTCGCTACTCAATGTTCACAGTAGTTACTTCAGTAAAGAATCCTACCTTGAATTCTGGATGTTTTTCAGCAAGTTCAAAGGCCTGAAAACAGATGGATTAACAAAGTAGCTATAGTAAATAATAAGATGATTTGTTAAGCGATAAATTAATTCCTCATAGAAATAGACTGTCGAGTGTACATTAGAGAGAAAATGTAACTTGGGCCGCGTTTCTTTGGGAAAATCAATTTTTAATCTAAAAAACGGATTTTGCGTTTCTTTACTAAACAGATTGATCCAAGATCAGTCAGATGATGCTGCATCAAAGGAACCAAAGAATCCTTGCTCACAGTGGAATCATCAGTTCCTTTGCTACACCTTGATCCAAGTGATCTTGGATTAATCTGTTTAGTGAAGAAACGCAAATTCCGTTTTTGGATTCAAGAATCCAATCTTGGATTTTCCCAAAGAAACACACCCTTACAACAATGAAGATATATTACAGACTGAGATGAAAGATGTCTGATGTGAAAATGAATTATGTTTTAATTATCAAGGAACAACTAGCTATATAACACCATACCTCGTCCCAGTGTTTGGTTTCCACATGGAGTTCTAACAACGCTTTGATGTCGCCTATCTTGAGGTACATTTCTGTGGCATAACCATGCTGTAATGACAGACAAAAAGCTCACCACTGGAACATAAAGACTTACTGAGGACTTACAGTCACCTGAGTGAAGATTGATGAAGACAGGAAACAGTTTTGAGGGAACAAAGTCTCTGCCTTTCATGGTCATTGAGAATGTTTTGGGCATTGTAATGGTTGTAGACATTGCGGGTGTGTCATGAGTTATTTCTGTGGTCATTGTCAGCACTCTTGTCACAACTTCGTACCCACAGTCTCTCATCTTCCCGCAACCTGCCTCTCTTGCTCCAGGTTACGGGAAGGTGAGAGACCCTGGGAACAACATTGCTCTTGCCATTGTTATGGCTCTACTTGCTGTGTTATGGACTTTACTTCTGAACTTCTGTTATACCTGATCTAGTCGTTTAAAGTAGTAAGCACATTGTTT
>OMLO01005983.1_pt1 | contig 10222 bp, 7 predicted proteins | sample 1674811 | NCBI WGS metagenome assembly OMLO01 (sample SAMN06265003, study PRJEB25207) | coral metagenome | isolation source: Coral host | place: Mexico:La Bocana,Puerto Morelos, Mexico | collected 2008-11-13
CACTGAGAACGATGTTTTTTCGTTTCTATAGCGAAGAGAAGAGCACAACAACAGTACCAATGAATATTGCTGTGTCAGCGTGGGTGCATTGAAATTATTAGTCTAACTTTTGGTTCATGCACAAGGAAAGGATGAAATCGAGGCTAAAGGTGACTTGCCCCAGAAGTGCGAGTTCTATGACGTGAGAAATCTTGTTCATTCCGTAACCAGTGAACCTTTCGTCGTATAGCGGAAGTTTAGCAGTCAATCTGCAAAACAAAAATTTTCTTAATTATTAGTATTTCTACGAAAAGAGGAAATAAAAAGCCCACGCCTTCCTTGGTCTTATTCTACAGCAGACGAGAAGGGATAAAATAAATTGAATACTTCAACTAGCAAGCCTTAATACATCCTAAAGGGTGAACAATTTTTCCGCCTTTACGTGAAGAACCCCTTTCAAGATTCACGGTAAAGAAGGACTAAAATAAAGTAACCTTAGATCCGGCCCGAAGAAGATATAAACACAAGAAATCTTTAAATCTACCTAGACTATCTGAAGTATTTAAATAAGTTTAGAACTAACTATTTTTTTTTACGGAAAATCTTATGTTAAAGTACTTTACAGAGCACACCTTAAAATTAAGTAGGGTTCGTATTTATCCTGATAACGGCTGACTTCATATGACTCATTGATGTGGTACCACTTGGTATAGTTGGTAGAGCTGTGCGATAAAGGAGACTCGATTTGTCCTGAGGCTAGTCAAGGAGTTATAAAAGAAAAAGTGGGTCAGTGGATCAACGAGTCTAAACAAGGTCGAGGTGGATCAATTGTGCCTTGTAAAAGAATAGCCACAAATGAAACGCAAGCGAGTAATGGACTCCAATAAACTGGAATACTATAAGGAACCTACTGACCCTCCTTCCGCGCTTAGTGATGGCGGTGAATGAATGTTGGGACAGCCATTAATTTATTATAGTTCAGTTTGTTGGTTATTAATAAGATTTTTACATAAAATGCGAAGGATACTAAATGGCACCAATTTCTTCTTTCTTTTCACCATTTTTACAAGTTCCTCCTTCGTCTGTGGAAGATCTCTGGAGTTCTGAAGAAAAGTTCAAAAACGTGAGGTCACTACTGACCAGGCGCTCGAGCATTAACGGAGGGGGGCAGGGAAGGGGGAAATTGCCGTGCGTGGTGTAATCCGCAGGGCCTCTCAGAACCAGCATAGCGGAATCATATGATAATCAAACATTGAGCGCCTGCATCAGACTGAGACTTTCAAATTTATTCCTATGAACAGAACCCGAGGCGAGGTGTTTTTTGCTATTAGTTGTGTTGTGTTATATAATTCTCGTGATTTCTAGCTTCTCGCTTTACAATCTACGGAGTGTACAAAGGATCACTTAAAAAGTGGAAGTGAACTAACCACATTTCTTGCACCATCAAAAGCAGGCACGACAAACGCAACCTTGTCACCGGTGTCGTTTCTTGTTTCATTGTAACTGAGAATCTGATTTCTGAAAGTAAGTAAGGAAAAATAGTGAGTAATTATTGAAAGTTAAGAATTTCGTTTGCCAGACATTAACTGAATTGACTGAACACTTTTTAGCCTGCCTATACTAATAATTAAACATAAGTTACGTTACAAAGCCCTACAACATACCTTGCCATAATTTCTAATTCTGGCGACGGAACAAAATCCACGTCGATCATAAAAATATACTTCGTTTTAACATTCCTGAGAAAAGAGAAATGACCAAAAATGAGTAGCTTGTATTTAAAGAGAACTGTACAAAAAGATGACACCGAATAACGAGAATAACTGTATAAATGTCTGATCGTAATATCACAGATGCAGCATTGCTTTAAAGGAATTCCGTGAAAAATTGGGACATTTTGAGTTCTATTATGTATTTTAATTAACAGTTTTGACTGCTTATGCATTCTAAACGAAGTCGTGTCTTTCCTTACTTTACTGCGATGTTTCTGAGCCGATTGATTGGATACTGTGGACCTATCTGCGGAGAGAAACAATATCAAGTGAGGAAGTGTAAAAAATATAGGTCCGCAATGCATGGACGTCTTTTTGTTTAAGGTTGAAGGCACAGATTAACAGTTTTTGATAAATGGAGTACTTTAGAACTGACCACATATGAGGCATATAGGCATTTATTTACCTTGTTGCCATATATGACTGCAACTGAGACCGTGGAAAACTTGCTGAATATCCATGTCGGTAACCGCATCTGTACCTCTCTCCTGAAAAATAACTCGTTTCAAATGTGGTAAAAAATAAAGTGAACAGAAAAACTGTTTTCCTTCGGTTTGCAAGCGAAACACCCATCCACTTGACATGTTGTTGTTTAAATTGCATCTGGTCATTTTCGAAGCGACAGGTCTGGAATACTTTTTTTATTAACATGTCAACTTCAGAGTAACTCACAGTTTTAGAGTGCTTGAGAATATAGATTGACTAGCTTAGTACTAAATATCATATTCAATTATTTTATAACTTTACACGATTGAAAACTGGTGAAGAACGAACTAAAACAATCTTCTTCAAAAGGTGGAAAGCATTTTATCTCACTTTTTCAAATCAATATCGTCGGCGACTTCTAAGTGAATGTAAACTACCACTGACAAAGGACCTGCCGAAGGATTGTAAAAAGAAGATTGATAAGTGATAACTGACTGAATAGTTATTCATCGACATTCAATTTCTTCGAAGCCAACAAATACAAGTCATGAAATTATCGCAACTGGTAAGGCGAGCAATGCATGCTAGACCAGTGAGGAGAACTTGCCAGTTGAGGTTAGGAATCAGCAAGGGTATTGCTTGAACTGGAAGGTTTCACTTCAAATCTACATGCTCGCTTTCTAGAGAACGAAAAGCTCTATATGCTTGTGAATCAATTCTTACCATTCCAGAATCTTAAATTCCTTTTCAACATGTTTATCCTATCGAACGTTAGCTGAGTCACTAAAGTGATTGCGTCAGAATCCTAACAATAAGAGAGAACAAGACATTGTTACCAGCTTTAAGTACATTGCCCACCATTTTAAAAAGCACATAGCTGGAGACAGTGGCGTAGTTGTCTTAGTGTCTTTGGTTAGTACTACCACTTTCTACACCCCTGAAAGGCAGTGTAACCAAGCTGTTAGGGCGAGAAAGTACGGCTCAGACAGATTAGGTAAACGATATAATGAATAGAAACCGGAAAGCGCTTGGCCATTAAGATTGTTAAAAAGTTGCAGATTAAGGGTTTTCAACACCAAGCTGTACGTACTGTTGGTGAACACGCTGAATAGAGTATTTCAGTGAGGAAATCTCCAGTCTCTACATATGGTCTCTTGCTTGGTGCTTGGCAAGGCTCTAAGAGTTGCTTTGGCTCGATACTGTGGTTTTTGAGCAGTTTGAAATCTTTGTAAATAAAGATAAAAAAGAATTGTCACTAGAGTTCTTCATCACATCAATTAGATTAGCAGATGCCTGCAAGAAAAATTACCGCTGTTCATTAGTAAAACTCAGATACATATTTATCCTAAAAAATGACTTTTTTCCTCAAATTGTGAAATCAGTCCTTATGTGGTTTCACTTACCATATATAGGTTTTACTTACCATATATAGGTTTTACTTACCATATATAGGTTTCACTTACCATATATAGGTTTTACTTACCATATATAGGTTTTACTTACCATATATAGGTTTCACCGTAAGGTCAGTGAAGGTGACGTATCCCTTATATCCAAAACAACCCAGCATGACGGTAACACTGGTGATTTGTTCTCCTCGAGGTGCGATCTGCAAAAGCCAGAATTCTTAAATTTACTACTGGCTTCCATCTAGTTTCGTTATTCATCCCAACAGCCAGGGGAACAAGCAATAGCATTGTTTAGCCTCACTTCTCCGAGTCAGAACTAAAGAAACCTACTACTTCAGAGGAACATTTCTTAGCGACATGACCTATTCCTGGTGATGAAAACCTCGCTTAACATTTTTGTTCGGGCAGTTTTCTATTGGATAACGGAACAGGAAACTCTTCGGATGTATTCGTGATTCGCCGGAAACGGGCCTTCTTAGATCGACTATTAAATTAAATGAGGAAAATACATTTCATGGAGTTATTTCTAACGTACAAATTCTGTTTTCTTGCTCATAACTTTTCCAGATTCTGCTGAAAAATCCAGTCTGTGAAAATAAAGATGAAGAGCTAAAATTACAATTGAATTACAACTACAATATTTCAATATTCTTTGTCTCATTAAAAAGCATAAAAAAGAGACTGCAACTTTTAAAGAAGGCATTTCCTTGTTCCTCTCGACCAACTTACTTAAGTAGCTTTCTTTCTCCACTTGATAGCACCACAAATATTCGAGCTCCATAAAATGGTTCGTAGCTCTGTTAAACGACAAACTAGAGTAAGATCAGTAGTGAGACCAGACCGAATGTGTTACGTACAAATCAATCTCAAATATTATTATTTTTGTTTCGAAAAGGTCATTGGAAAACTGCTTTTAACGCCAACATTTCTTATAAGAAGTAGCAATAAAAAGATTTATACAGTAAAGAATTGTTAAATGCTGGTGAAAAAATAGTTGGTGGCAGGTCTGAAGCGGCGTTTCGTTTCGGCCAATAGATTCTTCAAATTCTGACTCAGAAAAAAATTACGAGATTACTCAGAGTACCCTCAGCAGGCTGATTGTAGGTCGCTCCATTTTCCATGACGCAGAACTGGCTTGGAACCTAATTCCTTTGATCGGGATACTCCTGTTGAACTGTGGATAACAAAGGTATCTTACGAATTTATGATTGATCATCGCAGTTATGCACACAGCCTAAGCAGTTGTGAAATTAAAGCCTGAAAAAAATGCGAAGATCAATCATTCATATCTCTCTCCGCAGTTTAATATATGATCTTTCATATATTCATTTGCAAAGTTAACCTACATAGCAATGTGCTCAGAACAAAAGGCAGTGGAAATCTATTCTTTCAACTGAGGAAAAGTTAAATTGAATGCAAGCAAAGCACTCCAGCAAGTAACTGAGGGAACTCGTAAAACACATGTCCTTAACATAAAGGCAGTTCAATTCAATTTGATAAAGCAACCATACGAAAATATATTTGATAAGCTTCTTTACAAGAAGCTTCTTCAGCTATTAATTGAATATTGAAATGGTTATCACGTGATTTACACCGACCTTCACTGAGACTCACGATTTTTAAAAATTCAAAGCGCAAACCTACAGAAAGATATTGGTATGTCTCCACTATCCTATGCACAGTACATGCCACGCTGAAGACCTGTAAGCAGAAATTGGCACATTTTGTTACATTCTAACTTATTGCATGGTTATATTATCGTTATAACCCGGACTCACAAGCGCAGGGATCTGCTAATGGCTTCCATATCAAAACATTACAGCAGTACTGCTTGTTGTGTTTCTGGGGGGGGTATGAGTGGATCAAATGTGGGTCTCTGCTTAATTCAAACTAGAGATACTCATGGCTTGAGAAGCTGTCACCTTGTCTGTGACGCCATTATTCTTTAACCAATCAGGGAACAGTATTTGCAACCGTCAGATGCGGTCGTCAGGAAACTTCAGCATCAAGTATTTGCTTTTAATACTATTTTAATTCCTCTTTCATTTAATTGAAAGAGGAATTGAAATTTAAGATTGACTTGCCTGTCGGACATTGGGTTTTGATTTCCGTTTCATTTCAGTCACCTCCCATTTCACGTGTGACATCCACCAACCACGGAGGGATAGCGAACCGCTTTCCATGACACGCGGGCTCAGCAAGTTGGGTGCTTCGTGTGGCCAAGTCTTAGATGACGGTTTCATCTTTTGCTTGAGGGTAACAGTCTCAGTGGGAAGACCTTGTTCTTCAAGATCTCTGCGACAGCAAAAAGAGCAACACATTCGCCTAAGTTTGCATTGATTACTCTCCCCTGTCATCGCTCTTTGCTCGCCCCCGATTAAAAATCTGGGTGTGCTAAACGTTGAATTCCAAACTCGTATTTTACTTAACATAACTTATATCAACATTCATAGGAAAGCATCTATAGACAGCCGTGGGTCTCTCCCTGATAGAATAACGGGGTATTCCAAAACCCATAATACCTCAAATGTTCGTCCCTAAAAATGTTTCGAGTTTGTGATTTCTGTAACAAACTACCATGAGATGGCTTCTACTTGGTGTAGAAGACACAGTTGATGTAAAACAACAGAGAACAAAAGGACAAAAGAACGAGTAAGACAATATAGGGTCGTCGTGAGGCGGTGTTCTATTGTGACGTATCCTGTGTCTTCTACACCAAGAAGGAACCCATGAGAGTTTAGATTAGAGCTGACCTTTCAATGGAGGCCAGCATTTCTTCTTGAAGTAAAGGATGGAGTAAGTTGACAAAGTAGAGCGCAGTCATTGTAATCATTGTCCAGCGCCATCTGAGCAGTCCTCGTGTGAGTCCAAGATATCTGGCTGTACAAACTAGACAATGTAAAGGCATTCTAATCTTGATTCGGCGAGAGGACGTGGGGCTCCATCTATGATGATACTAAAACAGGTCAGAAACTGATCATTAAAAGAGCGAGAATATTTGAACATTAACGGCTGTTCGCTCCGCCCATAATTATATATAATTGTTATCATTGTATATAATAATGATACAATTATATATAAAGTTTTTTAGCGATTATTGCTGAATCAGCAGATTATCAGAGTAGCTATTACTGGTTACTACATTACTGTAAGATTTTATATTATTATTATTATTATTATTATTATTATTATTACTATATTAGACATTTTTAATAGTTTTACCGCGAATGATATTTCTAACTTTTTTTCCTCTTTTTATTTTGTGTTCCCAAATTAGTATGAGATTTTCCTGACACTTAATTGAAGTTTCTATCTACTGATTCTACCGATAAATAGGCAAAAATAAGTAAGTCATTTTTTTTTAATGTCAGGCTTAAGATGTAATGTTATGTTGTGTCGATCTAAAGTTTACAGTCAGTATGGGCGAAATTTCGGAAAGTTTCTCTCTGTTTTATCATCGTGAACCATCATCAGAGCGTGAAAAGTCAAATAAAAATTGACATGAAAATTAAACCCTAGGCTGACATGCTAATGTGATATTATTCACTGTGATCGTCCCCAGTCCCCCCTACACCTCCATTAAGAGCCTGAAAGATTTCTATGCTAAATTGCACTCCTCAAGCTGTCAGGGAGTTCCAGGAAACCTTTCCGTCTGGGTAATACTCAAGTAGTCCTGATCACGGTTTTAAAATGAAAAGCTTATTTTTCAGTAATGTACGAGCCCGCGATTAACGTTTTTTCTGGGTCAGCAAGATGACAACGGCTCGTGATTACAAATAAAACAAACAACATCGAAAATGCTTATAACAAGGCCGCCTTACAGTTATTTGCTCAATTTTTTGTATTCAATAAACTTTCCACAACCAACAAATACATTGAATCATATTAGGTTTTCTTTTGCTGCAAAAGTTAGAGGGAGGAGTAATTCAAATCAGTTTAAATCCTGCGCAATAATATATTTAAACTGACGTTGTCCACTTAAACACCCGTTGCCAGTTACAAGTTAAAAATAAAACCTTGGGTGGTCGTTGCAGGTTCTTTCATATCGGTCTGTTTTAGGGAGTCATAGAAGCTTTAAACGTACCACAATAATATTTTTTTTTTATCGGAGTTCACGTTGTATAGTTGTGAGGGTGAATCCGGAAATAGTTAAGAAGACAAAAAACGACCTTATCTAAAGTGTGTCAGTTTTGTTTCTGTAAACTGATACCTACTACTTACCTTTGGTCACATGCTCGTCCCAAGACAAATCTGCTTGTTCCAAAACAAGAACGGAAGAATCAATAATGGGGCGGAGTTTGCCTACCGGTGGATCAAAGCTAAGGCACGTGGACTGGTGTATCAACTGGTTTGTTTCCGTTTCTTAACTGGTGGACAAATAACACTTGTCAAAACGGATGCACGTTCACGTACGTTAACGTTTAAAAACGCACGCTGGTTTTCCAGGTTCGATTATCACGACGATCACTTGCACTCGGATTAAGGGAAGCTGTGTTTGATAGACAAAACAATTTGTCATCACGGAAGCACGTGCTCATATGCGGAAACCTACGGGATCCACTTGACTTTTGTTGGCTTCCACTTCACCTGTAGATTGTAGCAACCGTCCAAACAATTTTCATTCACTTTTCGCTGCCTTTCGAAAGTCTAAAAAATATTCTTAGTTTTGCATGAAGTCAGCCGTCTGGCGACGATTTCAAGTCCGATGGTAATGCTTTAAGAATTTGTTTGTCACCTCTTTTAGTTGGCTAATTTTGGAAGCGAGAAGAAATCTTTGTGATCCACTTGAAAAAGCGCGTAAATTGCGATTTTTCTTGTCTCAGCCAATCACATATCAGAACAGGAATGAGGTAACGTGACACAACAAAGGGTTTGAATCCGGCCTCCGAACATACTGACCTAATAATGAAGGGTTCAGTAAACTCTGAAGGGGTACCAGGTAAGCTAAATGAAAAGTTTTAAGCGATAAAGAGTCTAGAACCTTGTCTTCATGGCATTATTTCATTTTTCTATCTTAGTGTGTCTGAATGTATAAAATGATAAAGGACCTAACAAGAGGAGTTTCTTAACCGCTAGATTAGTTCACAGCTAAAGTCGTCTGGTAGAAGCGCCGGGTAGCTACGCAGGTCAAATTAAAATGTTAAACGCTTCGCAAACTGTTATTACATCAGCTGAGATGAAGGAAGTGTTCTCAGTTCACCGCCACAAAACTGCGCATATACTACCTACCAGCTATCAGGGCAGATAGCAGCGCTGAACACTGGATTCTCTGTTTAAAGATATCTCAATGGGGGAATGTTCTATGTAGTGTTAGATGCGCCATGAGAATATCCCTCCTGCATTCCACTGGTATTACTTCAAATTTTACGCTCAGCAAGCAAAAATATCCACTATGCTTGAGTTAGCAGCTGTGAAACAAACCACCTGCCAGACAATATCCTTTCGCCGGTTTGTTCTTGTTTAAAAAAAAAGTATGTATTTGTAAATATACGGTCTCGATTTACACGAATGGCAAATTAGCAAAAAAAAAGAGCTATCAACGACAGGGTATCACAGGAGGTATCTCGTGCAACAACTGTACAGGGCTGGATTTCACCCGTCCATTTTTAGAATTTCTCTCGAGTCTCTGATTCGCTGGTATGACAATCAAAAAAGTGTTATAAAAGGTTAAGGGATGCCTTGTGGCTTTTTGTAGTTTTCGACATGTGTATTTAAAGTTACACTGGACATTTACTCCCCGCAAAGCCTCCTTCTATAAGTGTGTATACTATAAGAGTGTATACGCCTTAGAGGGTCCTAGAGTATTCAATTTCCTCGACTACTAAGAGTTTTCGGTTTCTTCCCAGCTATTTGTCGATCCATACTTTGTTATACTCAACTTGAAACCTCCTTGTTTTGTCCCGAGGTGGCCTTTCTGGCTAGGGACGTTTGACTATATTTTTCCTCGAGTAATACCTCTTTTCTGTCAAATCTCACGCGATTCTCGGCCTCGGTTGGCAAATGACAAGGTAATACAGATATGACTGAAGCCCTTTTGGGTTATTGTTTAGGACTAGCTCATCCACACTGGGCCGGCCAGAAAAATTTGAATACGCAGCTTTATTTGTACGGCTACTGTCCACACACATCAGCCCTACTGTCCACACACCAGTCCTACTGTCCACACACATCAGCCCTACTGTCCACACACATCAGCCCTACTGTCCACACACATCAGTCACAAGAACGGAAATTTTGGAACACGCTCATTATACCGGAGCAATTTGAAAACGACGGTCTTGAGTTTTGGTGCGACGGAAAACTTAAAAAAACGCAGATTTTCGGAAACGAGTACTTTTAAAACGATAATTATAAGGTTTTTCTCAAACACTGTTCCAAAATGAGCGATGACTGCTGCCTTCTCAAATTTCTCTAGTGTAGAGTCGACAGGGCTTAGAAAATGAAAAATATGATCGCTTTGCAAAGTGGACAGGAATGTATTGTAACTGCAACCAAACCACTCATTTGAAGTCCCAATTTTGCTAAATATCTCAAACACAGTTTCTCGACTAACACTCTGCCCGTGAATTGCACACATTTTTCTTTGATTATCGAGCTACAACAAATAAAAGAACAACATAATAAAGCGTTTTGAAT
>OMLO01005984.1_pt1 | contig 10222 bp, 2 predicted proteins | sample 1674811 | NCBI WGS metagenome assembly OMLO01 (sample SAMN06265003, study PRJEB25207) | coral metagenome | isolation source: Coral host | place: Mexico:La Bocana,Puerto Morelos, Mexico | collected 2008-11-13
TGCACTAATGTGGTTTGCAGTGATGTCGGCAATGAACTTTTCTTGCCAACTTTCCATGTTTTGCCTGGTGCGTCTTGTCTCCTCCCTGTCAAGTCCAAGTCTGAATGGGGTCCCACCAATAGCCCGTGGTCTCTTGTTGAGGCCTTTTCTGGAGGTTTTGGGGGTTGGTTTCAAGCCATGAGAGTTATGCAGACTCACCTAAATGTACCCTGGTGTTCATGCATTTCGATTGAAAAGGAGTCTGATGTCGCATCCGCATATGCAGTGAATCATGCATCCGTTTTGTATTCAACCGATGACCCTGTGCTGCTTAGTGCGTGTTTCCCAATTTTGGGGTCGAAGTGTAATGTGAGTAGCATGTTTGTAGGGCCAATCATCGATGCTCACATGTGGTTGAAACTCCTACCATGGGAAAATCACCTTGTTTTTAGCATGTCTCCTCCATGTCCTCCTTGGAGTAAGGGTTCATGTCATAAGGATGGTTTGAACACTGCTGAAGGTAGAGCCATGATTGAAGCCATCCTTGCATCACGGTTTTTTCGCCCTCTTGCAATTTTGGTTGAGAACGTAGATTCTATTGCTGACCATAAGCAGTTTGGGGTGATTATTGGAACTTTCCGATTTGCAGGGTATCGGTTGGTTTGGCAAGGTGTTGAGAACATGCGTAAGTTAGTCCCCAGTACTCGGAGGAGATGGCTTGCAGCATTTGTCCGGTTGGATTTGCCGGCTGATGCATTGAGTTTTGTTACACCTGACTTGCCGATGAGAACATTGCCATCACAGACCTTGGAAACCTTTGATTGTCTTCCGAAGATCCCCCCAATTCATGAGAATGAACTCACTTTGGATGATGAGCTTCTTAGGATCTATGGGGACCGTCGGTTTTTCAGGGGTACATTGAAGAGAACTCCGGATGTTGAGGGTGAAAGCTGTGTGATTTCTACCAGAGTTAAGGGACCTGGCGAACAAATCAATACTGTTGTGGCTACATATGGTTCGCAGCATCTGATTCCATTGCCCAATTTGGTGCAAAAGGGTATTTTTGCTGATCTTTTTCGAGGGCAGTTTGGCGTTCGCTTTTTCAGCCCAGTTGAACTGATCATGCTTTTGTGCCCATGTGAGGAATTTTCTTTCCCTTCATCTCTACGCCTCAGTCAGTTTATAGTTGGTAATGCCATCAGTGTGCCACATGCCATCTTTACCATGGGGGTTGCTTGTAAAGTCCTTGGTTTACTGACTTGTCCTCCCATGGATTGTGTGTTGATTGCCTTGGAAAATCGTAGGCGTGCTTGCAACTCTGTTGTTTGCATTGAAGGTGGGAGGCTTCATTTGCGAAAGTGTGATGGCATTCCTCATACCATCATTGATTCACCGGATCATGAGCATGACATGCAGACTTCGCCACCACGTAAAGTACCACGAGTTGATCATGAGGTTGATGAAATTTCACCTACATTGCCCATGCATGATCACACTTGCGATGCAAAATCCCTACGACTACATGAACATACTTGCGATGCAAAATCCCTACGGACACATGAACACACTTGCGATGCAAAATCCCTACGGCCACATGGGCACCAAACATCTCATTGGAATGCCTTTTCATCTGTCAATGACACCATCCAGCTGACTTGCATTACCAAGACAATTGCGTGATGCTGCAACTTCCGAGAGGATTAGCGCTGAATGATGCCTTCAAACTGCACCCGTGTGATTTCATGCATATGACGCCTGTCACTGAGACGGGATTTGTATGGCCATCGTCTCAAGAATTGCCTGGAGACATGAAGTTGTTTTTCTTCTTTTTGACTGCTGAGCAACAACGTTGGTTTACATCCCCATCTTCATGGATTTTTGTTCGACAAGGAATCTCTCCTGAAGTGGCAATGTATGATTTTTTGGATGGGGCTCCTTTGGAGTTCATCAGATGCCTCCTTCAAGGCAAATCATGCTTTGACATTGCCATGAATAAAATTCCTATGGATCAAATTGCACTGAATGACATGATTACACTGATCCATGGACAGGAGTTGGTGCTTGATAGTATTCGTGGGGTTTTTCCTTCCATTGGAGTTGGTTTTCATCAATACTCTGACCATGTTATGGGATTCCTCCCTAGTGTCCATGTTGGTGATCAGGTCATCGTCATTTCGAATGGCATTGCATCTTGTAGAGAATCCATCATCAAGGTTTGTGACATGGTGATTCCGGCCTTATCGTTTGTTCTTCCCTTCTTGGGTTGGACTTGGATGCCAAACGTGAAAGATGATCCTTCATGCCATCATGCTTTTGAGAGCCTTCAACTTGTAGGAATTGACAAGCGTTTGACCATTGGTATTTTTCAACCCATTGACATTCATGCATCCCCATTGTGCTTCCCGTTGTTCACTTTGACTAAGTGTGTCATGCATGTTGCCTTGTATCCGATGCAGTGTTCATCACAGGATGCAATTGAGGTTCGTGTCAAATTGCAAGGGAATCTTATTTGGAAAGGCTTTGTCGATGGTGCTGAGTCCACTGAAGACTTTTGCCAGTGTATCAACAACATTTTTCAATCCTGTGGCTTTCCAGCCCAACGATGCGTTGTTTTTGGCAAGTCTGTTGACATGTCCACTTGCATCCGTGATCTTGCTCGTGAGAATTGTAGATTGTCCTTTCACTTTGTTGCTTGCCAAAGAGGGGGGGGTGCAAAGATTGACCATCGAAACGAGTGTAAGACTGCATTAGCCAAAGAACTTTTAGGTCATGATTTCCCACTAGGTGGTATTGATGCATTGGTTGACCGATGGATTGAGAAACTTGGGGCTAATCGCATTTTGAAGGCTCTTCAAGAAAGACATGATGATAGGAGATGGACTTCCCTCATTGAATTGGCCAAAGTACATGGACTTCCTTATGTACCAAGTGACCCTGTACGTACCCGAGCTGCTTCCATTATTCAACGTGCTGTTCGGAAAGCGAAACCTTTGCATATTAAGGCAGAAGACTTTACTTTGTGCGAGGGTTTTTTCACATCATCTGGTGACACGAAGATCCCCATTGTCCCTCAGGTGAATGGATTTTCCACTGGGGTTGTTTTACTTTCGGATGACCATGCCAGACCTTGGATTGAAACGAAACGACCATTCATGCAGGATGCTTTTGCCGTTGTCACCCTATCCAAAGTTGATGAGAAGATCACACCATCTCCGCAGGCATTGACTTTTCCAGCCAAAGACAAACTTGGACGTCAAGTGATCTTATCTGGGTTTATGTGGCAACTTGGGGAAACTGATGTTGGATTAAGCGTTGCTACTCCAGACAAATATTTGACTATCCAACAATCAATGGTTGTTTCTATCACTGTTTGGAAGGATGAAGCTCCTGGTGATAAATGGAAGGCCTTGGAAAAAGCATTCATCCGTACAGTGAAGGAAATCCTCGGAGCGGAGATGTTGAAGATTTGGCATGTTTGGGGACGTAATTTCTTTTCCAATTCTGTGAAGGTGGGTTTTGAACATGCCACTACTGCACAGTGTTATGTCCGAGTTGATGCGGTCTCTGTTGAAGCCCTCTTATCTAAATCTGGGGTTGATGGAGTTTATACCACTGCCAAGTCTGACAACCATTTGCCTCACCCCGATTGGAACGTGATTTGGATGGAGAACCGTATGGCCTGTGTCCTTGCCATTCAAAAAATATCCAGTCATTCAGGTATTGTGAGAGGAAGAAACTCTTGGGGTATTCGATGCCACAAATCAAATTTCACAAGTGTATCAAAGGAGATTCGACCTGACTTGAAGAATCATGATGTTCCCATTCCCGTGACGCATCTTTACAAGGTTGATCCTATCCCTATTGGAATCTCACATGATGCGTTGGTTGCTTGGGGCAAGGATGTCAAATGGAATTTCCGGGTTGTGAAGAAGTTGGGACGATCCACAGTCTTGGTTGGTTCTAACATGAAACCTCCAGATGGGTTTGTTGCAATCAATGGCACTGTTGTTCTTATTCGACCAGTTGACACGAACAAGTCAGGCAGCAACTTGGGGCCTCAGATTGCTGGACCACGTCTCAAAGAGCCTGTTAAAGCCAAGAGTCCTCAACATACTGCTGCGCAATCTGATTTGCGAGTTGATCCGTGGGCGCAATATCGGCCTACCAATGGTGGAGGCACTGCGTCGATTCCAAGTCCAGCTGGTGTTGGGGGAATGAGTGGCCAGACCAACAAGGCCATTGAGGGGCCCAATGCATCCAAATTTCAAGCTGTGGATGCTCGCTTTGCAGTTCTTGAATCTACCATTGCACAGTTGCAAAAGGACCAAAGCAGTATTGAAGCCACTGTGAAGTCGCAACATGAAGCTACACAGAAGCAATTTAGTGAGGTCCATGCTGCTGTACAATCTGTGCAGACACATGTCCAATCCGCAATTTGTGATGCTGCTCAGAAACAAGAGCAAAAGCTTGGTGCCCAGTTTGATCAAATCATGGCCATGTTGCAGCAACAGCAGACTATGCCGTCATCCACTAAACGTATTGGGGATCATGCAAAATTGGATAAACAGGGAGACGCTACCATGTCACCTGCCAAAGTCCCCGTTGGAGACGACCCTGCGTTGTAGATTTCCAATTCACCTTTTGTTTGCATCCATTTCACTCACTGTAGCTGGATATGTTTCGTGTTGCAGTGGTGAATCCGACGTCTGTTCGCAATAAAGCTTGTGAATTTAATTCAATTGATGCTGATGTTTTCGCTGTCTCAGAGACTTCTGCTACATCCGCCACACAAAAACAAGAAACTTTTCGACTTAAGTCTTTTGGACTTAAAGCAGTTTGGGGTGAAGCCGTGCCACCATCACGGGTTCTTGAAGATGGAAGGGATTCCATGCGGGGTTCTTCCACAGGTGTTTGCTGTCTTTCTCGAGTTGCAATCCGTGAAAGTCGAAGTCCTTTCCCTGCACATTGGAGAGCTACATGCAGATTACTTGTGACATTCATTCATTTGCAGAACGTTTGTATTCGTTTCATTGTTGCATATGGAGTGCCTGGAGGAACACCTGACCAGGCCCTTAAGAATAATTCGCTTTGGCGTGCCATACACTCCATAATAGTTGAACATGACATGCCTACCATTGTTGCAGGTGATTTTAACGCACCTCCTCAAAGTTGTGAAGCTTGGGGCGATTTACAGAGTATGGGATTCAGTGAGTTGTTTCAACTTCATTTTGATCTTTTTGGTGAGTGGCTCCCTCCTACTTGTAAAGGTGTCACTCGAAATGACACAATGATAGTCTCTCACCATCTTTCACCGACATACAGATGTTCGGAAGTTATCCATGATGCACCGTTTCGTACACATAGCCCCCTTATTGCTAGCTTCGATTTGAAGAAGTCAAGCTTTCATAGAAGGGTTTTTTGCATGCCTGAAGCACTTCATGATGATATTCTGTCTAGTGACCTTTTTCAACATGAGCAGGAACGCCTAATTGATGTTTGCCGAAATGAGGTTCATCAGTGCCTGTCTGGTGAAACTACTAAGGATGACATTTCAGATGCTCTTGCAAATGTTGGGAAAACCTTTGAGACAGCCTATTCTAACACTCAACGTTTCTTGGAAAAATTTTGTCCTTTGAACGCCCCTCCTCCTATTCGCAATAAACAAAAGGGTCGGTTTAGGGAAAGGAAGTTTCTTGAAAAGCCTCCTAGGCAATGTCCACCAAAGGGTAGAAATGGATCTTATGAACCTCCGTGTGAAGTGTTTAAGACTCGCACTATGCAGTGGGTCCGTCAACTTCGACGCTTGGAATCTTTGGCGAGGGCATTAAAGAAATATGCCAATCATACCTTACCTTTGAATATATCCCGTCAGTTTGGTTGTGAATGGTATGCAATACAACATGCTCCCGGGTTTCGACCCAACTTTGGGACTTGGTGTCAGAAGCATGCTCTTGTACCGATCTGGTATCATGACATTCCGCCTTTTGATTGGATTTCCTCACTGATTGAGGTATTTCGACCGGCAGTTGATGCCATTTGCCATGCAGAGGATGAAGCACAGTCAAGAGTTGACAAATATGCTATGAGTTTAGACTTCATTCACTTTGGTTCTGCAATGGCTTATCGAAAACTGAAGCCTCCTAAACCTACTTCCATTGATCATCTCATGGTTCCCCATGAATTTGAAGGTAAGCGGATCCGTGTTCAGGAAAAATCTAAACCTGTGGTTTCTATTTCCCATTCCGATATGTTGACACCTTCCCTTCCATTGCAGATTGGGGAAAATTGCATCTCCATTGTTGATGTGGCCGATGATCTTGTGTACCTTGATGAACTCCCATCCCATGTTGGTAGTCAATTTCATGCTACACAGTACCAACCTGAGTTTAACCCTGAAGCTTTACATCGGGTTTTCTTTGATTTTTGGGAACCCTTTTGGCTTCGTGATTCTGGTCCTCAGATTGTTGATATTAATGCTTGGCCTGAATTTTTGCAGCTAGCTCGACAGCATGGGTTTTGCGATGCTCCTATTCCTACTCATGAAATGAACCTTGGTGAATGGAAACATGCCATCAAGGGGACCAAGAGTAAGACTGCAAGGGGCTCTTGCGGTTTATCTCAGCCTGAATTCTCCAAATTCCATGATGAGCTTTTGCAACTGGTTGTTGATATTTTCCAACATGCTACCAAATGTGGTCTGCCGGGTTGGATGATGTTAGCTATTGTTGCTTTGGTGCCAAAAACCGATATGGCCAATAGTATTTCAGCAATGCGCCCCATCACAATTTTCTCTCTTGCATTCCGTATTTGGGCGAAGACAGTCACGAAGCGATTATTGTCCAACTGGAGCTTCACACTTCCCCGTGCCATTTCGGGTGGGCTCCCTAGACGGAGTTGTGTTCAACTTTCACTTCATAACTCCATACAGGTTGAACTTGCTGTGTATCAAGGTAGTTCTATTGGTGGATATATCCTTGATATCACCAAATGCTTTAACGCATTCCCAAGAATTCCTGTATTATGGCTTTTAGAATGTGAGCGTCTTAGCATTGATGAATTTCAGTTGTGGACACTATCCATGAATGACATGTCTCGAACAGTGCAATTAGGTAATTCCTTTTCTTCTCCTCGTGGTGCCACAACTGGCATGGCAGAAGGGGATCCAATTGCAGTTTGTGGAATGGCGCAAGTTGCACATCTTTGGGTTAAAATCATGACCCGGGTTGGGGTAATACCATCATCATATGCTGACAATTGGTCGTGGTTTGCTAATGACCCGAAGTTGCGTATCCTAGCACTTAAAGAAACCCATGCATATTTGAAAATGATGTGTTTGAGTAGCGACCCTTCCAAGTGCTGGGCGTGGGGTGCAAATAAAGAAACACGAAAAATGTGGAAAGAAATTTCAGCAGTTGTTGTGGGTGACCCCGAAGCTATCCGTGTTACTTTGTCTGAAAAAGACCTTGGGATACAAATGAGATATGCTGCAATCACTCACCTTGGTGATGCTTTTGCTCGGATCCAAGCTGGCCTTGAGCGCGTTCGTCGGCTTTGGCATGCTCCATATACTATTGAAAAGAAATGTTCTTTAGTTCAGACTGGGGTTTACCCTGTAATGTTCTTTGGTGCATTTGGGGTGTATATCGGCAAGAAGCATTTCTCAAAAATCCGAACCATGATTGGGGACGCTATTCTCCACCGTACAACATATAGTAACCCTTTTTTGGTTGGTAGTCTTCTTGCTGGGTGCCTTGATGACCCATTTGTCTATGTTATTAGGGAAACCCTTTCAATTTGGTATCAATACCTTCATCGTTTTCCCGACCAACGATGCATTGTTTATGAACACCTTGCAAAGGCTTCTGATTCCACTTCATCAGCTTTTGGTCCTATTTCCAGCCTTAAGTGTTATTTGCTACATCTTGGTTGGACTGTTAGTCCTAGCGGTGAAATTGTTGACCATTTGGGGTCTAGATGGCTTTTGCACAATTTGACTTGGCCTTTAGTCAGTGAAAAAGTCAGTCTTGCTTGGGGTGAAGTTGTTTCCCAACAAATACGTCACCGTGAGGGCCTTGACAATATCCCTGGGATTTCCATTCATTATTCAAATTGTGATCCGTTTTTTGATGATGAAAGATCCTTGAAAATCGCCAAAATCCATCAGACTATGAGTGCTGTGTATAAACATCAAAAGACGAAATGGCGAAATAGCCAGGTTGTTGCTTCTAGTCAGATCCCACATGAGTCGCAGTTGGATGAAACTGAAATCGAAACTGATAGGTGTCCAATGTGTGGTCAACAGGATGACCGAATGCATTTCTTGCTTGACTGCCCTGGCCTTGAAAGCATTCGCTCTCAACATTGTGATCTCATTCAAACAATCAAACAGGATTCACCTTGGACGTTGTGGCTTCCAGTTGTGTTTAAACACCCACATCATGATGCCTTTAACCTTTTAAATCAGGAACGCGAATTACCTTCACCATTTGGGTATGAGTCACCACATGACGTACCTGTTTTCTATGTTGATGGATCTTGTCGTGCACCTGATCTCAACGGTTGTAGACTGGCCTCATTTGCGATTGTTTTAGATACTGCTTTAGGCCCCCTCCATATCCGTGATCTTCTCTCTCAATATCGTTTGTCTGGTCTCCTTCCTCCGTCCTTTGTTTGTTGTCAGACTGGTTTGGTTCATGGGCAGCAGACAATAACACGGGCTGAACTGATCGCTATCCCACAGGTTGTAAGATCCACACGTCAGGCAGTGATACGGAGTGACTCTGCTGCAGCAATTTCTATTTTTCAACATCTACAGGAAGGTGTGGATGTTCTGGAGTATGTGAAGCATAGTTGCTTTGACCTCATACTACAGCTTGGCGTTGAAATGCAACTGAAGGGTAGACTTTCATTTCAGATTCAGAAGATCAAGGCGCATCTCCCTGACAATGCGGCGACTTGTGACGCTGAGTTATGGGACATTTTGGGGAACCGCTGTGCTGATTTCCATTGCAAGCAAGTTTTGCAGACAAGGCCTGAGGGCTCTCTTGCACTTTCTATTGAAATCGAACGTTTTTACCGGAAGTCGTGTGAACAATTGCAACAGTTTCTTCAGGTTTTGGTACAAATGGACCAGCATAGAATGCAATCCCTTGAAGTTTCCGAACGAAGGAAACCTGGTACAACTCAGGTGGTGTTACATCCGTCTCTTGAATACGATTGGGTTTTTAGCGAGGAAGTGCCTTTACGGGCATACAAGTCCTTCTTACCTGGTCCACAGTTTTTATGGCGGTTGATTTCTTGGGCACGATTGTTGAAATGGCCGAGCAATCCTCCCAAGCCACGAACCTCCGCTGATTATGTTACTGATTTTGAGCTGGTTGTAAACCTACTTTTGGTTAGTCAGGTGCCTTTGCCCAGAACGATTGGGGACCACCGGAATGTGGCAAAGGTGCAGTATGTTGACCCTTTTTCAGATTCTGTCTCTGCACTTATCCCTATGAAGTATACTCAGGCGGTGAAACTGCTTCAGCACTCTATTCACTTTCTGGAACGTTTTTGGGGATTACAGATCTTTCCCGCTGCGACCCGATGCACGGGAAGACTTCTGTGTTGGATGGATTGCAAGACAATAGTTTCTGGGTATTCGTGTAGGCCTCTTTTACCTTTTGTGGATCGTCATTCTGAAATTTTTGCGGGGTCTGTTGGATTTGCTGGTATGTGCCTACCGGTTATTCCCCACATTGAATCTCCAATTTCTTGCAGTTTGCCTGACCATATACCAATTACTGGGCCTGATGAGCTTTCTCGAAATTACAGATCCTTGTATCGAATGTGAAGTGCCTTTAGTTTTACGTGTATAGTAGAATCCGTTTTCTCAGCATGTCCACATCGGATTTGCTTGAGTTCTTCTGACTGTTACTAGGTGGCATGCACCAGCCAGCCCCTAGAGTTGACTCGATTGGACGGTCAGTGGTGCGCAAGCAAGCAAGCCAGGGATGATGTATTTTCCAACTAAATGAGGAGCTAAAGAACCCCACAATCCTCAAATCACAGGGTGCATGAAGAATTTGATGAAACTAACGGAGTGAACATTCACAGAATCATCTGCTTGCAGGTACTTGGGATGCAACCACGCAGTCAATTAACGGGTAATTGTATATACAATGTTGATGTTCAATTAAGGTTTTCTTCCACTTTGGAAATTATATTTGATATGAGAGTAAGATAGAGTATAAGCGAAGGG
>OMLO01005985.1_pt1 | contig 10221 bp, 9 predicted proteins | sample 1674811 | NCBI WGS metagenome assembly OMLO01 (sample SAMN06265003, study PRJEB25207) | coral metagenome | isolation source: Coral host | place: Mexico:La Bocana,Puerto Morelos, Mexico | collected 2008-11-13
TACAGACCAGTAACCATGACGGGCATCCAACTTTGAGAATACTGAGCTGCCTTTAAACTTGTGTGTGATTTCCTCTAGAGTTGGGGTATGGTGATGACTTCTCTAAACAGCCTGGTTGAGATCTCTGGGATCTAAGCACACCCTCCATCTCCCATTTGATTTTTGGGAGTAGGCAACACTTGAAACCCAGTCGGTGGGTTCAGTCACTGGTTTCATCACACCAAGACCAATCATTTCATCAAGTTCCTTTCTTATGTCGTCCTCAATGTGAATGGGACACTTCCTTGGTGCATGTACCACAGGCGGTACATCAGGATCAACGACAATGTGATACTCTCCTTCAAATTTGCCAATACCATTAAAACCATCTGGATAGAGCTTCTGGAGGTCGTGTATGCTGTGGATTGCAGGAACTCGGCAGTGCACACTGTTGTTGCTTGTGTTTATCTCACAGTGTAACTTCACTAGTTTGAGTTTGCATGAAGTGGGCAGGCCACAAATAGCAGGGCTATCAACATCAGCAACATAAAACTTGGTCTCAGTTTCACTGGAATCATATGAACATTGGACAGAACATATACCATGCCACCATGATACCATGGGGTATCGAGGTACCATTGTAGGCAGTCAGTTTGGTTTGGCTCGGTGTTGTATCTTTCGGAAGGCCATTTTCGTCCAGGCAATCTGGAAAAATTTTTCCATAAATTCTCAACGGCAGAATGTTTCCTTGTGCTCCAGTATCTACTTTCACTTTCAGCAAAGCAATTGGATTGCCAAGATTTGGCTGTTTCACTTTAATATGAGCAAAAGCTTCATTTCTCTCCACATCAGCATCAGTGCTATCAATTTTGATGTTCTCAAATAACAACTCCTCAAAGTCAGAACTTGTTTCTTCTACCATATGTACCTTGCTCTGCTTCTCTTTGTCATGCTTTTTTCGGCCATCAAATTGCGGTTGGAGCGGTGGCCTGGTTTGCCGGCCGTGTGCCTGCTTATTTCTGTTGCACACTTGCTCCCAATGATTGTACTGCTTACATTTCCGGCATCTTGTACAATATGCTGGGCATTTTTTTCCATGGTTGAGTCCACATTACCCACATTGTGGGTTGGAATCTTGTCTGACAGCATCAATATTTGCTTCATCAGTACCAGCAGTACCGGCATTTCTGAGCTTTTAGCTTGCACCTAGCCATGAATGAATCGACAGACTCGTATAGACTGGTATTCGTTATATTTTTCTACTGTAGTGAAAGCATAAAAGTTATATAATTCACTGAGAATGTACACACACAAAAATACTTTTTCATCTCAAAGTGGTCTAAAGACTTTCAGTATGTTTTACAACAATGGAATTTTATATCTAACTTCTTAGAACAAAAGCAATTAATTTTTAACAACTGCTGTTAACCGTAATGGAAAAAAATACCCGTTAGCCGTAAAAAAGCGAAAAAATTAACCGTTAGCCGTAAAAAAGCCAAAGTATTAACCGTTAACCGTAAAAGCCACTACCCCATTGAGGCCCTCTTAAATTGACGAAAGTAATTTATGACTGGATCAAGTAACTCGCCACCTAATTATTCAATCGGATTGAAAACTTAGTCCGTGTTTCCCTCTTTGGTTCTCCAATACCGGTATTTCCATCAATTTCTAGTTGTTTCAAAGTTTTCAATTGTTTTCTTTGGGCTTGACAACACTTAAATGAAAGCTACTCCACATCCTGAAAAAAGTAATTAAAAGTTTAATTCTACCTTCATGTTTCCTATTTACTTCGATTCGATAAACCCTCAATCCCTTTCTTCAGTATCAGTCAAAACATTCTGTTAGGCACCGTTAACTGCAAGCCTAACACTGATCTCATTTTGACGAGTATTTTATTACAGATGAAATCCAGTATTGTGAAACAGATCTCGGCCATACGAGTGGAGACTGTGGAGAGGGTACAACAGATGTCAAACGTTATAGCAGAGGCGACATCGGTCGTTGGCGAGGTTACTGTTGAAGCGCAGGTTTGTCTTCCTACCTTTATTTCTTAGAGTCAATCAAGTACGCGTTTTACGTTTTTCCGAAAACCCAACCTCGACACACCATTTAAGGGCCGCATTAATCAAAAGGTGGCCTTTACTTCGTCGAAGTTTTCTTTCATAACCTGCAAAGGTGCTGATTCGTGTTGTACACGACATATTCGGGGACGGACATGCGGGGCGTCGAGTTTGCAAAATGTGTCTTGAGGGTATTTATCACCGCTGTTTGTGTTGCATTTCTCATGTGTCAATTATTAGATTAGTTCGTAGCTAGCTTATTAATTTGTAAATTCTAGGTGGTAAATTAATTTTAATGGGCTTTTGATTGTTTTTATAGAAAAAGCGCAATCTAAGTAATACATATTATTATTTAGAGAGCTCACTAAAAACGTCAGCTACCTTGGAATGAGCGACGTCGGCTGAACACTTACCTGATAATTCATTTTAGAAAGCCGGTACAGAATTTCTTCAGTCGATGATCGAGGTGTTAAAAAAGGAGTCTTCAGCAGGGAAAAGTTACGAAGCACTATTTGATGGGGCGAGGAGTCTGGCCTCTGGTCTAGGTAGCGCTCTCAGGGTATCGTCATACATGGCCAGAGCATACGCCATACGTGATAGTAACCAGGATTCATTCAAATTATACCGAAGACGAAGGAGATTTGGGAAATCGATACTCTCGTTCATAGGTTTGAAAGTCCTCAAAAGACCGAAAAGAGACGCTGCAAAGGATCAGTTAGAAGCCAAAAGAGAGGTAAAGTAAGTTTGAGTTTAAAATTTCTGCAAATGCAAAAAGAAAAGTATAAAAGCAAAAATAAAGATATTTGATATGAAGAACCTTCAAACGTAACGAACCATTGCATTGGAAGCGAAGGGCTGTTGGGAGAGCGAAGGAGGAAGGAAACTAAGGCACGATGAGTAAATTAACATGTAGTGCTGGAAAAAAAGAGAAAGGCAAATGTTTTTATGAATATTTTATTGTTATAAATGCATCGGTTGACAACAACAAGACTCTCGATTTATCCCATTTAGTACTTATACAATTATTTCAAATGGAAACGTTTTCAGGCCTTTTCCTCTCAAACGCAGTACTATTGCATTATTTTTCTACTTATTGTCGGTTTTAATTGGCAAATTTGTAAATCAAACTGCAACGAATAGTGGCATCAGCACATCCCTGAGGTAGCAAATTGGTGAAGCTGAACGTTTCTCAAGCATCACTTACACAGACGCGGTTTCCAATCGACACGGTTTCATGACCTTGAAACCGCATCGAAAACAACACGGTTTCGAAGCGTTTACACGGAACCGTAATAACCGTTTACGTAATGGCGATCTCGTTCCCAGGCGCTCGCGCTTCGTTAAATGAATCTGGGAACGAGTGAAAAAATCCCCGCCATCGCGCCATCACGCCATTTTGTTTTTCGAAGTTGGCCGCAAAAACTACCACATTTACGTGGACGGACGACGAAGTTGAACTTCTTTTAACAGTAGCGTACGAGTATAAAGTCAGTAAAAAATTGTACCACCAAAAAGAAATTCTCCCAGCCGAATCCAGAATCGGAGTTTTGCTTTCCTTTTCGTTTGGCTGGAGCGTAACGGCTGAGAAAAAGTCAGCATTTGGACACATCTCTGCCTGCTGTTTCGATAAGGCTCTTGGTTTAAAGAAAGCAAGAGACTTGACAGCTGACAAAGGGAAAGAAATTAAAGCCGCGAAGGTAAAAGTAAGCGCTCTACTTCGTGCGAGGCTAACCATGTTTACTTTGGTGTTCGCGCCAGCCAGCCAAATTTCGCGCCAAAATACGCAACCGTTTTCAAATCGAATCGGTTTCGCCGTTTACACGACCAGTGAGAGCATTTTCAAAACGACCCAGTTTTAATACCGGTTTCGATCGGCGCCGTGTAAACGAAAGGCTTAACCGCGTCGAAGGTGATGCGGTTACAAATGCAACAAAGTCCATGTAAACAGTGCCTCAGTGAAACTGACTTGCTATGGGTTATTTAGTCAATGCTATTTTATTTTTAGTTTAAAGCAAGAGCTATTAGTATCCTAAATTCACTGGAGGAAGTCGGAAGCACGATCTTGTCCCAAACCCTTGTCGGTGAGGAGCCGACTGAGCTATCGTCCGAGGCTGTGACTTTACTCGTGTCCCGAGAGGAGCCGGCGTTACTCCTTGGTTCTGTTTTGTCAACTGGCAAAGGAAGCAGTTTCACTTTTCCTTCCGTTCCCAACTTCTTTGATAATGGTACGCAGTTTGTGGATAGCAAGGTAGGAGAGAACTAGTGATATGGTGAAACACGAAGGACTGTGTTTGACCACATTTCCATGCAAATGAAATGGTATTTGAAAAAAAATGGTATTTGAAAAAAATGTGGTCAAACATTCTTTTGTTTGATACATCTTCTCAATGGAAACTAAAACGTAGGAACAAACGGATGATGATTAAAGTGGTACTGTGATGAAAACCGCATCTTTCCTATAGGGTTAGGGTTATAATAATGTAGCCTGTATAAGAAGAAAAATGCTTTTTACTATTTTCAAATATATCTTTTTGTTCCGAGATAATCAAGTTTCTGCAAATTAGCTATTTAATTACGTTATATACTCAACCAAATTTCCATCAACTATGATGAAGAAAGATATCTCGGCCAATTTGTAGCAGAAATGTTTGATTCTTTGCAGTGAGATTATACTAAATGTGCTCCACAAAACGAGCTTAACAGTTTTGTTACCCTGGCAACATACTGGGCTCCAGACCTCCCCAATATAAAAGGATTATCTGCCCACATAATGGTGCCCGCTATGCATGATCCAGCAAGCATATGAATATATTAGCTCGGGTTCGTGGGATCATTTAATGTTTTTCAAGCTGAAAATCACCAACATATTGAAATAAAGTGGGTGGGGACTGGAAAAGAGTGAGTGACCATGGGAACTTAATTTTTTTTATAGCCATAGGTGTGTTTCTTTTAGAACTCTTAGCCTACCAAGTTTCAATGGCCTGTGATGCAAATTGGCCAAGATAGCTCTATGGATATACTTTGTATAATATTTGGTTGAGTGTATGACGTCATCAGTAATCTCATTTGCATATATATTTCACAATTCTTAAACACAGATATCTCCGGAACTAACGCAGATATTTGCAAACAGTAAAGGGCGTTTTTATTCTTTTATGGAATTCTATGTGATAAACCGAAAAAATCAAGGGGTAAATATTTGATCATAGTGCCACTTTAAAATCGTAAAAAATCTACGCTACATTTAAATTAGATACCCAAACATCATCACGGTCATTACTCCCTTTGTTTAAGCCTGATGAATTATTACTGAGTTTGAGAAACTTATATTATAGCAAGCTCACATGTACAATGTTCACCCTAAATTTCCATTATTCAATTTTAACATCGAAATTATTTGTGGAAAACCGGTTCTAGTGCGAAGTGCTATTTGTTTTTTTTTAAATGATATATATTACCTCAATCTTAGAGCAAAAATTGCCAGTTTGTATTTTAATACTTCTACTCTTCCGCGAAAATGTTCTATGATATCAATCTTAGATATTTGTAATAAAGAGATTTAGCCAAGGCTAAAATCTAACCCAGGATAAGCGAAAATTTTGATTTGAGTTTTGTAACTTCGCAAATGAGGTTTTCTGTATATTGTTTGGCCTTCTGTTTTTCGTTTGAATAATCTTAAAATACACAGAGCAAGAGAAGTTAAAAACATGCGTATCCAGGAAAAATTATTTTTCGATTGATTATTAATCTTGGGTTAGCTTCAACCGCCTTCCGAACAACTTGACCCTCTATACAACAAGTCAACCTGACATGACCCCGCGATTCAAACGAAAAACCATCTCTTGGTCAGCGGTCAATTTGCTCTAAGCTCAAGTCCGCAATATGGTCACGTGATACTGGTCAGCAGATACTTTGTTTGAGAGGTGTCAATTGACCATAGCATGCACGTCCATGTCCAATATCAAAGAACGACGCTGTAAACCAAGGCTGTATGTCTCTGTTAACCTACTAGCTGGAGTATGGCCCCCATCTTGCGCGACTCCATCGTCGCTGTTCGCGCCAAAACTGAACATATTGAACACGTGATCAGCGTGTCACGCTATGACCCTTGTAATCGCTTTGAACTGTTGGTTGATGTTTTGTAATTTCAAGTTAATCGTTTCGTCGTCATTAAAATCAAGTTGCACCCGTCTCGAAGACCCGTCTAAACAGTCGCCGTCGTGCATACCCGCCCACGAGCATTACTGCTAGCCATGATAACCATGAGAAAATCAATTCACGGGTTTCCTTTGCTTTCCTATATGTGTATGAGCGCCGCTTACTCCGCTAATATAACTATGGCAAGGACTTTCTGAAAACGTACGGGCAATTATCCCCGGAATATCATCGGGGTGGGGTCGTGCAATAACTGTTAAAGCGAGAGACTCGCCATTAGCAGATTCCAACAAAGCCCATTGCGCTAACACAATAGAGGTAGAAGTGGGGATTCCTTACGTGTGAAATGTCTGATCTCACATCACAACACTTACCACTCATTGTTTTCTTCTCTCTACAGATAGTCGCAACTAACTTCGTGACTTTCACGTGGGACCGTTCAGGGGCTCGAGTGACCACAGGAGTGTCAAGCCTTGAACTAAAGAACAGCACTGGACATATTTTAAATATGACAGAACTAGAATCTCCGATAACCATCAAGCTTCCTTATACTTACGATTTAGCAAACAGTTCTCGATCTCAGTACGTTGGAGCCAATAATACAGTTTTCTACAAGATAAATGTAACGCAGTCAGACATGGCTTTAATACTTCATTTGCGTCCAGAAAACTACGCAACGAAGTTCTTGGTGTCGGTTAAATATGGCCAACGTCCGTCTCTTAGCGACAGTGACCTCAAAGTTATTGTTCCCAATTTCTCATCCTGCATTAGGTCGTCATCTAATTACGTCAACTGCTCACGTGATCCTTACGCAGTGTTTGTAAGCAATGAACTTGTCAGCCAGACCGGGTATTACTTCATTGAGATAAAAGTCAAGCCGATGAGTGGGTCCAGAAAAAGGAGATGCTCAAAAGAGGGACGCTCAAAACGATCATGCGTACAATACAAGGAAGCCTCTGTAACCGATGCTCCTAATGTGGCACAGTCTATTCATACACCTAAGTACAGTAGAGGAGATGTCGTTTACACCATGAAAGTGTTGCCAGCTGCTTGTCTGTATTGGAATACAGCCGCGTCAAGGTGGACAACTCAAGGATGTCAGGTAAAATAAAGGCGGGACTTGAGGTGTTTTCTGTTTTACTTCGTTGTAGCGTAATTGGGCCGCGCCGTTTTCAATTGAGTGTCGTAAAACCAAAACCAAACCAACTATACACCAAGTAAACTACACAACCAATATCAAACTATAGTAAAACCAAAACCAATTGCCTGATTACTTTCGACACTCAACTGAAAACCGCTCTCAGCGACTGTAAATGAGAACAACATGTTACCGCTATATTTAATACAGTAGATTACTGAGATCGTGTGTTTCTGTGGTCCTGAGCGGACTATTTTTCGCTCTCAGAATTTCATTATTTTTTATTATTTATTTATTTGCCGTAGAAATAAAAACAAGGTTTACAACTTAAGATTGAAATAGTGGGATTAATGAAAGTAATTGGCGAGGAGACCTGAAAGAAACCACGAGGCTTATAATGAGTCAGGTCTCCTCAACTTAGGATAAACTAGTCTTGATAATATAATTGCAATATGGGTTTATGATGGCTAACTTTGACCGCGAACTTACTTACATACATATACATACGCACACACACGTTACATTAATTAATCTAATAATCTACTTAGTACCACACTGAAGCTAATACGTACTAAGAAGGAATTCTTTAAGCTTTCTTTTAAAAGAAGCAGCGGAGGAAGAACCAGTTATAGTAGAATTTAGCGAATTATAAAACTTTGGACCTTGGAAGTAAATTGAGAACTGTCTGATGTTCGTTCTGCATAGTGGCAAGTGAAATAAGTGGGCATTCCTACTATTATAATTGTGGATTTGACTGTTTATTTGAAAGAGGTTATTGAATTTGGAAGGGAGTGTAGAGTTCTTGAGTGAAAACATAAAAAAAAACCTAATTGAAACGAATGGATGTCATGAAATTTTAAAAGTTTAAGATGGGACTAGATGGGACTAGTGCTCTCAGAAGACACGATAGCTTTAGTGAATTTGACCTCATTACTCAACTGAGTGAATAGTCGGCTCGGTTAAATTAAATGGTTGTCACTGGCATGGTTGATCTCCGCGCTTGATTCATTTTATATTTAAGAAACAGAAAACATGTACCGTGTTTCTATCGAGTTTTAGTATCACCCAACTAGTGGACTAATGCTAATCCTGCATTTTGATGTACGCTTCTAGAGGACTATTAGTACTAGGCATCGAGTGGCGAAATTCTTTCGTTTTATTCCCAAATATTGCTTTTTCTATCCGACTAGTTGATAGAAACACGAGTGAAAGTTTGGGAGAACGAGAAATGCTGTGGGAACATTAGCTGCAGGCGAGTTTTCTATTTCATTTAGAAAACACCGCGACGTAAAAAAGAAAAACAACTTGTTAACTTTGATTATTAAACTGTAAATTCTCCTTGTTCGCATCAACAGCTCGTGCAAATTCTGTTTTTCTATCGAGTCATGGAAACACGATTTTTAACCAATCAGCGCGCGTATTTTCTTACGACTGTTTTCTAATGAACAATTTACGGTGGCTCATAGGGACAAAACTACGGTGGCTCATAGAGACACTTCCACAAATTACAAACACTTCCAGAAATAAAAACACTTTCACAAATCGAAACACTTCTACAAATCAAAAAAAACTTGCAGCAGAGTGCCTCTAAGATCAATTCGCACTTCGCAGGTCGAGCAAACTTCGAACTTCAACAACTGCAAGGTGAGTTCGTGTTCTATGGTATATTTTAACCGCAGGGAGCAGTACTAGCAAATCAGACCGAATAAGAGCATTAAAGATAGAAAACGTACTTACCTTCCTTCCAGTTGAAGTTCAAAGTTTGCTCGACCCCCGAAGTGTGAACTGACCTTAGTATCCCGGCCTTAGAGGCTTAGTAGCCAAGCCGAGAGCCACCATGCTACAAGTGTTTTGTGATTTGTGGAAGTGTTTTGTGATTTCTGGAAGTCTTTTGATTTATGAAAGTGTTTGTGATTTGTAGAAGTGTTTTGATTTTTGAAAGTGTTCTGTGCTACTAAAAAATTATTTAATGGCTTAACGCTAGCTACGCCCCTGGGAATGAAAATGAGAATCCGATTATACTTGCTTCGCTGATTCGACAAGAAGCCGTATTTTCATTACAATTGTCTCGGACGAGGATCATCTCTGAATATTTTTTCAACGGCGTTGCATCTCCTCGTTTATTATTTATTATTCGGTAAATAAGTATTTATCTACTAACAAGTTATAGCTCACTTTGGAAAAGAGTGATTGGTGATGAGTGATGAGATTATTTGGGGGGACGCTCAGGCCAGCCATTTTGAATTATGCCCAAGCAGACAAGTTGTGTGCCCTTGTGCACAAACAATTTCAGAAACTCTAACGGAATGGCGTTTTATCGAATTCCACAAAAGGAAAGCATTTGCCGTGAATATGCACGTTTACTTGGGAACGATAATTTAAAGTGAGTCCAAAAGCACTCTCGTTTGCTGAAGAACTGGAGGTAAAATGCTCAGATCCCCTTCCATCGATATTTCCTTGGAGCAAAAAGAAATCAGAGCGGGGGATTTTGTCCCCGACGGAATCAACTACAAATTTAGGAGGTGAGGAAAGGAGAGTCGATGTTTCTACTTTCGAAATAGACCAACGGCCTCTTTTTGACATCACTGTAGAAATACTGAAGCAAATTGAAGCGTAACTTAAAGAAATTAGCAGAGAAGAAATCAAAGGCCTCTTTGAGGCTACGACTATTTTGCATGATGAAATACATGTATCAGTGTAAGCAGAAAAGATGAAAATATTTTGACTTTCTTCTGTCCCTTATTTAAATCTCTTAAAATCAAGCTTTAATCACTGCCCTAACTCCGCAATACAATAATGCATAACGCTCCACACACATACACGCTTTGCGGACCTATGTGTTAAGTTAGCTCAATGCGTTGGTATACTGTATTGGAAAGCTGGGAAAGC
>OMLO01005987.1_pt1 | contig 10220 bp, 7 predicted proteins | sample 1674811 | NCBI WGS metagenome assembly OMLO01 (sample SAMN06265003, study PRJEB25207) | coral metagenome | isolation source: Coral host | place: Mexico:La Bocana,Puerto Morelos, Mexico | collected 2008-11-13
AGTGCATGGGAATAGTTTGAGAGTTTGAGAAGTTGAAGCTGGCAGGTGAATCACTCAAGTCCTGCTGATTGAATAATTCATGTTGTCCGAAAACGACATGTTAGATATTGGAAACAGAATTGCTATGAATTGCCTGTATGTGAGACAACATGATTGCTAGCTGCTAGTTCAATGTCAATGATGTGGTATGTGCTTGGTTTATGTGCTTCCTTGCTGTGCCTCCCGCTGCACAATGTCTTCCAAAAAGCTGACGTGAAAAGACTTGTGAAGGCTATTGGGCAGACTAGATGCGAAGTTTTTCCCAGGATCGTACCCCTGTCATCCCTTGTCCACCATAGGCTGAGTCGAAGATGAATACTTTTACTTGGAGACTCCGTAATCTACTCTGAACATCTCTCAACTATTGATGAGTTCACCCTGACTTTCTCACAAGTAAAAGAACTCCCCTACAAAAGATGCACAAAAAACCAGTTTTATGCCCCTTTAAAGGTGCTAGAAGGTGCCACCTCCATCATTTTGATGCATGTCCTTTTAGGGTCTGGCCTTTCTCACACCATCAGCATTTTCACCTTAAGGTGCTTGGACTTTCTTTTCGCCATTACTGGTCCTGAGTTGTTGAATGTTATGGTCAGTGACTTTGCCATGGATGCGGACACGGAGCGGTTTCATTTTTGGTGTCTGATTTTTTTTCGTTGGGAAAAAGTGACTTCCATAAATACCAAGCAACTCATCCATAGCTTCAGGTGCCTAACCACCTTTTTTTCTCCTACAAGTGTTTTATTTTGTGTGAAAGTGTGTGTGAAGAGCTTCCATGAACATCAACACCTATTGATATATGAAAACAATCAACAACATCAGAAAGTCATATCATGGCAACCAAGAGCTCTTAAAGACGTTGTTCTTTGTGTTGTTTGAAGTGAATCTTTCACTATGCTTCCGAGGCTGTTGGTTCGAAAGTCTTTTTGGGAAACCTGCCATCCTCTTAGTTGAAAAAACAAAAGAGGGGTTGGTTCCCTTTTCGCTATCCTCACCTTCCGAGTTTGTTTGCCATGGCTTCACGATCTCGCAGTAGAGAGCGTATCTTATCTACCGCAGTCATGGTAGAACTCCACAAACTGCCACAGTCCGAACGTCAAGCAGTTCAAAAACTGAAGACGTCCATCGCGGAGATTTCGCAGTTGGCTAGTCTTGGCGGTTTTACTCGAATTCTAAAGGATGTGGCACAACAGGCTATGCATCTACAACTTTCAGATGGATGTTCCTCAGCCTTTGTGGTCAAGGGCGAGCTACAACCAGCTTTGGAACGCCTGATCGAAGTCGACGACACCTTGAACACAGCCATGCAGGTTCACCTGGATACCATGGAATCGACCTTCAAATCTCTGGTGCAATCTCCAGATGGCTCTCCATACGGTATGTTCTCTCGAGCAGTGGAATTCTCGTCCAGGCACCCAACGATTTGTTTTGCGATTATTTTTTTTAAAAAAAAAATGATCTGAATCGTCTCTCCTCAGGCACTCCGCTGGGCCTGTCGAAAGTCAATTTCTTACAGCCTATGTGTGAAAAACATTTGTGTTTCCTGAACCATTCCTTCGATTTTTTTTTGTTTTTTCTCCTCTTCTCTCAGGTCTGTCCACATCGCATGTGACAGACTCACGAGATGACGAGTTGCTGAGAATGGTCCGACACTTCTGTTTTTTTTTTCAAATGACACCGCGTGTCTAATTTATTCTGACAGTCCTGTCGCTTCAGGCTCTGGCAACCATTCTAGCCACCTATGCACAGCGTCACGGAGGACCCTCTCAGCTGGCTGCTGAGAGGCTAGTGGCACTGTTGACAAGCCCTTCTAATGGGACGTCAGGCACGCTTGCTTATTAGAATTTTTTCTGGTGTGGCTTCTCCACATTCCAAGCAACCAGTTGCTGGAGGTGTATCAACCTCAACTGCCGCAGCACTTCAGCCGGGATCACAAGGCGAAGGTAAAATTGTTGGAAATGTCGCTTCATTTTCCAATTTACCTCGTATAGAGGTTATCCACATCCTGCGCACAGGTATTGCAGTTGGGCAACAAGTGGAAACACCAGAGATTCAAAGTTCAGGACATTTTTTTTTCTCTTTTCGTCTTGGTCCTATCGAACAAATGCCAAACCATCGGCACTTGTCCTTCTCGAGGATCAACGATTCCTCTTGAAGCTGATAATTTTGGTTCGCAACCAGTTGCTATCTCAGTCACTGAATTGCAACCGTCCAATTATCCCTGTAGAATGTTCTGATCCAGGTGCTATCCACGCTGGATACCTAAGACAACTTGGTGGAGGACACTTCTCAACAGGGAAGACAGTCGCAGTGATACGTGTGAATTGTTTGCGTTTGTCTAATTCCAAGGGCACTTGAGTGATTTCCAGGTTTTTTTCTCTCACTTTCATTTCATATCCTGGATAAACTGTCACTTCATGCGAGCCTTTTTCTATCTCAGTGATCTCAGATCCCCTTTCATCCTTTTGCTATCACGCAATGGCATTAGCTCCCGTGAATTTTGGTGAAATGCAACGATTGGCTCAGGGATGGATCTCCAAACACCCTGATGTCAACATTCTGCAGCTGCCAAGAACACGAAGATTGGTGGACAGTGGTGCAAGAGCTGCATTTGCAGTGCACACGAAGCCCACCTTTGACGAGCGCTCGGATATCAAACCAGCTCCTTGTGATCTTTGCGGTATGTGGAGCAAGGCTTTCTGTGAGGCCTGCGATACCTCAGCAGAAGCTCCCACTGGGCTATGTTCTATTTGCGACAGAGATCACCTCGTATGCTGGAAATGTGTCAACAACAACCGTTCTTGGGAGGTTGCAGTTGCTGAAAGAGCATCCATCCATTCTGGAGAACATATCGAAATTTCAGGATTTGAAGACGACCAAGGTGTTTGGACGCCTCTTCGGCCAGCGATCCGTGTCGCCACAGCCGATTTGAATCTTCAGATGGATGGTTCCTTTGATATGCAACAGTTGGCACTTCGTATCCGTGAAGAAATGCACAAGCGTGAGCAGTAGTAACCCAAGTTGGTGAAACGATGCTGCTAAAGCAATTGGATTTTTGATTTAGACCGGCCAGTCCGGCAATGACCAATAGCGTCATGGCATATCTACATCACAGAGCTCCGCCAAAAAATCGCAGATTTCTGCTAGCTTTTTGCTGAAGCTAGGCTATGTTGCAACAAATCAGTCTCACTCGTTGATGTGCAATACAGACGCCTCTGTGTTGTTGCATTTTGGGGAACTGAAACACTTCAGACACCACGACTCCAGGACAATGGATATGTGGCCCCAGATTGAAGCTGGGACCTCAACTGATCAATGCTTCGCAAGCATTTTTTTTTACTTGCTGGATTCTTGCTAATTTCAGGAGAGTCGCACTCATCTTACATCATTTTGACATATAATTGATCAACGCATCGCTTTGCAAAACGAAGGCAATAACAGCCATCATGCCTCCTGCTGAATCGCATTTCAGTCCAGAGCTCAAAAAAAAACTTTTTCCAGTGGAGACTTTTTGGAACTTAGCCTTTCGGTAGGTTACTTTGGATTGCCCTAAAGTATACCTCCGCTCTTAGACCATTTTGGTCCAAACATGAAAAAGGCGTCAGTGAACTGGATACTGCCAGAGGACAGACCAGTCAAACCGCGGACGAAGATTCCTTGTTTACATGTGGGTGGACTTCCTCCACCTTTGGGGCGAGGACCCAAACGTCCGGTAAACGTTCCAGCTTCACATCCGTGTCCAATCCCTTCTCCAAGACCTCCACCTCAAAGCTTGTTAGTCCAATCCAAAAGTGCACCTGATTCGTCCAATGAAGCAACAAGACCATTGTTGAAATCACAGGGACAAGTTCATCAACGTGGCTTAGTCCCTCCTACTTCGGTACCCCCAGATATCTGTCGCATATCTCGGACAAGATTTCAGACATCGCTGCAACATTGGACCATCGCCAAACTTCAATACGAACAATGGTTGAAGGACTTGCTACAATCCATTGGACCTGCTTCTCAGATTTGGGAGGAGTTCGGTCATCAACGAACTTTTGCAGTCGTGGTAACGCAACTTTTGAGCCACATTGGACCCTCAACTTTGGACCTCTATAGCCGAGCTATTGATACCACTATCACATGGATGAATCATTTGGGTATCTCTTGGCAAGAAATGTCGCTGCAACATTTGGTGGAAATCCTTTCTTTGGCAAAAGATGCTGCCAAACATGATGTTAAAGCAGTTCGTCTTCAGCCAATGCATATTATTCGGGGGCTCAGATGGTTGGTAAAAACAGCCTTGATGGATGACATGGCAACTGTACTCAACAATGCCCTGATTACAAGTTTTGCTAAAGGTTCATCGCAACCCAGAGACCGAAAGGAAGCAGTTCCTGTTCCGTTGTGGGTTTTGATCAACTGGGAACTTCACATCATTCATCCAGACACACCAGATTGGACAAGACTCTTGCTGGGAGGATTCCTCCTGGCATGCTGGGGATCGTTAAGGTATGCCGATTTACAACGCATCCAAGTCACATCTCTAAACTTGGCTACAGGGGCACTGCGTGGAACTTGTCGAATGACTAAGACAACGCGGAGTGGACAACCTTTTGCTGTGGTAACTTCAGGCTTTGTGGGCAATTCTCCTCAGTCTTCCTGGGTTTATTGTTGGCTGAAGGCACTTCAAGCTGCAGTCTATCGAAGTTACCCATTCTGCCCAGACTTCATCATTCCAGTGTTGGACAAATACCACTCCCCTACAGGGAATGCACCGTTACCTTATGCAGCGGCGTTGAAGGCGCTTAGATGGGCGGCGCAAACACCTTGGGGCAAACCCACTCTGTCTGCCCTGCAGGCACATCAACTGACGCTTCACTCACTGAAAGTGACGTTTTTGTCAGCTGCTGCGCAACTTCGATTGCCAGAATCTTCGCGAAAACTTCAAGGACATCACACAGGTGGGTCAGTACAATTGTACTCACGGGACGATACAATAGAAGCTTTATGGGTACAGTCGCAAGTGGCATCAGCAGTTCGTAATGGCTGGCGAGCTCTTCGCCCATTACAGCGAGGAGGCCAAACTCCGATACCGGAACCGCCAATTTTGATAGAACTCTCACCATTGCCTAAAGCTTTTGACATGCCCATGGAAGATGAATTGGAAATGTTTTTGGAAGGATCCAATGCCATCGACTCTAATTCTCTTTGGGATAGCTCATCATCGTCCACCAGCTCCTCATCAACCGATACTTCAGATTCAGACACATCGGAAGATTCACCCCAGAGGAGATCAATACACGAAGTTTTGTTTGTACAAAATGGACCAGCAGGATGTTGCCATGCTATGATTGAAGCACCGGCCAACACGGCAACTTCCAAACTTTTTACTTTCAATGAAAAAGGATGGACAACTCGATGTGGAGCTTCACTGAGATCCTCCGCCATACATATTGAACTTTCCACAATTCAGTGGCCATGCCGCAGAGCAGCATGCAGAGCCATTTTTGATCGATCTGTTAGGTAAGATTTCATCGCAGCAAAATGTTTTTTTGCATTTTTTCTGATGTGCTTGCAGGGTCATGGATATCAGTTTACATCATCAATCACCAATAGGCTTTGGGTCATATAGGGACTCGCTGTCCCACTTGATCTCCTGACATGAATCTCACAATGACCATCATTGTGATTCACCACACTGCCCCAAGGCTGCCAGTGATTATCCACAGTCAGGAAACCCAGCTCTTGCCACTTACACTTAGAACAAGTGCCGTGTGATATGATGCATGATTTCGTCATGATCTGTGTGCTCGCTGCACCACCTTTTTTTTTTCTATTCGACTCTTGCCGCGGCATTAGTTGTCAATGCAACCATATCCATGACTAGCAAGTGTCCGTTTAACAAGGTAACACTCAAGCACAACGCTGTGATTTCTCTCTATCAAGTTGACACATCACCCATCAAGATTTTCACAGCCGACATTTTCTTTTTATTATTAGTGACATTTCCCGTCCAACATGGCTTCCATGGACAGCAAAGCAGATTTTGGAGCGATGATGAATGAATTGGACATACCCGAGAAGGCTCGGCAGTGGATCCAAGCGCAAGGTTTCCTCACCATTTCAGACATGGCCTTCACCTTTGTTCAGTCTACAGATGGGAATGCACTTTTACAACAGATTCCCAACGAAACCTGGACAGCATTGGGCTTCAATCCAGACACCACAGATGTCATGACAACAGTTGTGGCAGGAAAGTTGAGACGACTCTTGGCACAATGCAGAATGGTGGTTCAACAATTTTCGTCGTCAGCAGTCACTTCAACAACTTCGACTCCATTGAATCCAGTGACTAGCCCAGTATGGCATGAACTTGCGCCACCTCGACTGACTCCAGAAGCGGTGGCTCAAATGGTGGAAACCTTTCAAACCAATTATCCAGGGGAGTTGCTGACACCAGACACCACCCCATCAATCCGCCTCCTCTCAGTTATACATCACTATATGAAACCTGGCCAAGCGATCAAATACATCCCATGGCAGATCAGGATGTCGCAAAAGCAGTACCAGGAGATGACAGAGGCGAAGACACACAAAGCTATCAGGTCAGAGGCACAATTGTTGGGAGCTCTATGGGACGAGACACCCGAGATTCCCTTGGACTCTATGAGACTTTCCTCTGAATGGCTGATGAAAACTCAGTGCGTCTTTCGAAATGCTTGGGTCATGGTTGGGGCAGCACACCTCCAGATCTTCAAAAAGTTTGATGACAAGTTCTTCACCCTGGCCACAAGACGTCATTCTGCAGAATCGATGCTTCGGTCAGTGAACTTACACGAGTTGTTAGAAGCAGATAAGTACTTGTGGGGCGAGGTGGTCACTATGCTGCAGCAAAAATGGTCGCTCAACGATGCTTTGAATGAGCTCACTTCAGCTCGGGCAGACATGTTTGGGCTATTACAGCCCAGGCCACGTCAAAACACTCCAAAAATTCCAGCCGCTCCAAAGCCGCCGAAGAAGCCTCCCATCAAGAAGCCTGGACTGAAGCAATCAGATCACAGTGACCAACCGAACAAGTTGGCAACCTTCATCATGGAAGAAGGGAAAAAACGACCGTTATGTCAGAGGTTTCAAAAGGGCACTTGCACAAGCAAAGGGTGCAAATATGCACACTTATGCGCAGTTATGGTCAATGGCAAGCCCTGTGGACACAAACATGGAGCCCATGCACATGGCTCCAAGACCTGAACACAGGAGCAAGCAGACCCTGTTGATGAGGCGGTACATCAAACAGAGTCACTTCAGAACCCTCTACCGCCACCTCTGGATCCCCCTCCTGGGAGTTTTGCTATACCTTTCCCAGGACGTTTTTTCGTGGATCTTTTTGCAGGCAGAAATGCACCAATTTTCAATGCTTGTCGCCAGCTCCAGATTGACACTCTGGAACCACTCGACTTTGAACAAGGTTGGGACATCCTTTGTGATGTCAATTTTGAACGCATTCTTCATGCAGCTTGGAATGGATATGTCGGTGGAATCTGGTGTGCTCCTCCATGCCGAGAATATTCAAGATTGAAGCTGAAACAGCCGGGCCCCAAGCCACTGAGAACACCTGCAGAACCAGAAGGTCGAGCCGATCTCAATGTGGTGGAATGGGAACGACTTCAGATCGAGGAAGAAATCCATCTTCGTGGTCGAACAATCCTTCATGCTGCCAACAGCAAAGGGGCTGTGACAGGATGGGAAACCCCTCCAACTGCTATGACACTATTGCTGAAAGACAACACAGATATGTTACGAGATTGGAATGCTACCTGTGCACATGTAGCGGCATGCCATTGGGGCATGAACTTCTCCAAATCGTGGCTTATGTGTGCGAATGACGCTGACATAGCATCACTAGCAGGTTGGTGCAGTTGTCCATCCCCTCATCCATCTTTTGCAGGCAAAAAGACTCAGAATGGACAGTACCTCAGTGCGGCCACAGCTGAATACCCGGAAGCTCTGGCTATGGCAGTGGCACAGATTATCACGAAGCGATGCTCTTCTTCTAATCAGACTCTTCCACGAGATCAACCCTTTTGTCGAGAGCCCAGGACTCCCACCAAACTGATGATCAATGATGGAGGGGGTTTGCCAAGTTCAGCCGACTGGTCAGTTCCACATCGAACAGACATTTTCGACCATCTTCGGCAACATCTGTTTCATTTCGGAATAGAGAATGGACTGGTCGACAAGGTCTTCAACAACTTGCAGTATCAGAGAGAGGAAGCACCGCTGACTCCTCATGAACTCAATCCGTTGAAACAGATTTTCCACCAGTGGGCCTTGCAACAAGGCATCAACTTGGATTGGTCCATACCAGAACACCAACATTTCCGACTCTACATCCTGCAGGCGTTGGCAACTTTGACCCAGGATCCAGATGCAGATCTCCATCTTCATCTCCAACAGGGTGTTCCTACAGGTGTTCTGGATCCAATACCTCCAAGTCACATTTGGCCAAAGAAACCACAAAATGAAATTCCATCAGACCACCTCCATTCGTTTGACTCAAATTGGGCCGGAGCCAATGAAGACCCACAATTAACCTGGTCTTTAATCAAAGAAGAACTCAAACAAGGTTGGATCGAGGAAATCCCAGGGGGTCTGCCTGAAGCACAACGCAGATGGTCACAATGCGCAGTGGGTAAGCTCAACGTGGTACAAGCATCAGGACGAAAACCACGCCTGGTGCTCGACAGCTCCTGCTGCAATGTGAACCAACAATGCATCCTTCCTGAGACTATGATCTTACCCACCGTGGATGATGTGAGGTCAACACTTCAACCATCAGATTGCGGCTCTTCTTGGTCAGGCCTATCACTGGATATCCAAGCTGCACATAAGCAAATCCGACTACGGGAATCTGATCGTGGATTGGTCATGTTTCAATTTCAGTCAAGATATTTTGCTTATCGTGTAGCACACTTTGGAGGACGTTTCTCAGCATTTTGGTGGAGTCGCATGGGAGCACTATTACTGCGTTTGCTACATCAGGTCTTAGGGGCACCTCATAAAGCATGGCTCTACGTGGACGACCTCATGATGTGGGCACCCAACTCCCATTTTCGTCAAATGACCTGGACCGTTGTGGTATTTTTGATGCTACTGGGCACGCCGTTGAGTTGGAAAAAAGCTCAACTGGGGACACAGATTCTCTGGATTGGATGGATCTTCGACTTGCACCACTATACGGTCCAATTGGTTGACACGAAGATTGCACGTCTTTTGTCTTTGATTCAAGATGCTCTGGACGCCCATCAAGTTTCGGCCAAAACAATGGAACAGTTGCTTGGTATGCTGATTTGGTTTACAGCTATCGCCAAACACCTCCGTCCACATCTGGCACCTCTTTACAAAAATCTGTATGCACCACCAGCAACATTGTTCTCGATTCCGGCTGCATCATGGGCCGCCTTTGTCTCATCATTGGATTCCAAAGGATACATTCGACAAGCACATCCACACTTTGCTTTTCCATTGGGTGGACGTGTAGTTGAAATCGGACACCAAATGGTGAGAGATAAGCTGGACATACCAATTGCTCCAAAAACATCCAAACTTCAATGGGTCAGAATTTGTGCGCCGATGCAACAAAACTTCTCACTGACCAACGAAACCAGAAAGAAATTACTATGGTTTCGCTCCATTTTGCATCGAAACTCACACATATATCCACTGGCGTTACCGCCTCCTGGCGTTATGCGAGCAGCAGCCGATGCTTTTGCCGAACACGACTCTTTTGGTATTGGAGGTTGGATTATCACATCCAAATCCATTGTGTGGTTCAGTGAGCAATTCTCAATGTCACAGCTACGATACTTTCGTCCCAAACTCACTAAAGATGCACAAAAATACATCTCAGCTTTTGAAGTACTGGCTCAGCTAGCACTATTGATGGCCGCGTCGCAACATTTGCACTTCGACCAAATGCAGATTTGCCTTCCAGCAAGCTCTGACAATACATCGGCTGAATCCAGTATCAACAGACAGTTGAGTACCAAGGAACCTACAGCAACTTTTTTGCAGTGGATTTCTCAATGGGCCTTTCAGCATCAGATGAGTTTGCAGATCTCACACATCCCAGGCAAGGATAATTCCTGGGCAGATGACCTTAGTCGAAATCGACTATCTCAATGGATGGCATACCCACGTTT
>OMLO01005988.1_pt1 | contig 10218 bp, 5 predicted proteins | sample 1674811 | NCBI WGS metagenome assembly OMLO01 (sample SAMN06265003, study PRJEB25207) | coral metagenome | isolation source: Coral host | place: Mexico:La Bocana,Puerto Morelos, Mexico | collected 2008-11-13
TAACCAACTCGCGCTACGCGCTCGTTGGTTATTTATCACTTCATATCCAACGCGGTTTCATGGAATAATTGTTAATTGTCATGGAGACTGAGTTTATCACAAACCCGAGAAATGTTATTATTTGAGTGGGCTCAAAGACTGACTTTTCAGGCAGAAAACCTAATTTTTCAAAAAGATTCACGCTATCCTGAACAATGTGTTTACATTCCTTATAAGTATCTCCTTGGAGATATGAATCGTCTACGTAGCCAACGTCAACATGGCCTTTACTATGAAGTGAGCTGTAAACTGGTTTTAGGATCTTTGAAAGAATCGAGGGGCGGATGAAAACCATTTGGAAAGCAAATGTATTGGTATAGTTTCCCTTGCCATTCAAATCTTAAATATTTTCTGTCTTTATACTTATTGGGACTGTATAGTAGGCATCCCGCAAATCAACAGATGCAATGTAGCAGTTTTGCTTGACAAGTTTCACTGCAGATAAGAAAGTATCCATCTTAAAATGTTTCTCTTCATTGTTGTAATTTAAGATTTAAAATCATTCTTTTAAGCGTTGTCCTTCTTTTTCCTTACAAATATACTAGAAATGAATTCACCCTCTAAATGGGTGGTTTCTTCAATAACCCTTTAAGTCAACCTCTTATAATTTCTTGTTCAACTGGGTTATGTGAAATTGGATAAGCACTAGATAGTTGCTTTGGCATACTTATGAATTCAATGGGACAGCCCTGTACCATCTCCAGTATTCGCTTGACTGCAGTGATCTCCTGCCAAGCAGGAAAAAAATATTTTGATCTGCCAGCTATGACAGTAGCATGGAATGAAGTTAAACTCGCCTGATCTTTCTCAGGTGGTGATTTAGATAAAGGTTCCTTCACTGGGTTTTCTCCTGTTGCTGTTGCTGCCTCTTCTTGGGCCCCCTTTCCTGTTCAAGAAAGGGGGGCGATGGTAGTTTTTTGAATCTGATGTATAGTAATAATTTGATCTGTAAGGAGTACGGCTGTTGGAGCCTGCAAAATGCCTTGATCTTTGCCTCTTGTCCCTTCTGTCTGCTGATCTCCTATCACCATGTATCTTGGAACTTATCCTATTAGCTTTGGCAATGCCCTTTGCAGCTTTTGTGAGGTCGTCCCCGAATAACTTGGAAATTATGGTGATAGAGGGATTGCACAAATGCCGATAACTTCGATGTTATTCAGGTTTGATCCTTTCTCTCCGACGCAAATTCACTTCACTTCATTAGCTAACAGAATAACAGCATCCACTAATTTGCCAATGTTATCCTCTTTGGACGAGTTTGACTCGTCCCTAATGACTGAATCAGTGACTGTAACAACAGCAGTCGTACCTTTCATAAGATATTTTTCGACCTTTTGAAGTTTCAGATCATTTGATCTTGCTGTTTCACCCAGGTTGTTCCAAATATTAGAGTTCACTCTTGTTTCAGACAGACCTTGACAATTGCTTGGAGAGATATACTGCTTCTTGAGCTCGTTTAGTTTTGTTTCATTTGGTTTTGCTTTACGAAGAAGTTTGCGCACAAGCCCTGCCAATTGTGTATTAATATCTGGTCCTTTCTCATCCTCGAGAGTAAGATCGTTTGTGAGCTTCTCGATTATGGCCGGGTTAGAGTCGGCTGTTGACGCATTCAATAACGGTTTTGGCGCCATCACCAGTGCCGGCTTCAGAAATAGTCTCTTCATTGGGCTGGTCTTCAGCAGTTTCCTGTCCGGTTGTTGTCTCACGTAGGACACGTATTCTCATCCATCATATTAAAGAGATTCTCTTCGAGATTTGACGGAGTGGAGTTTTTCGAACTCACAGAATTGTTGTCGATTTTTTTTCCCACTCCAACAAGTAAATACGAGATACAAAGGTGTCAAGGTACTTAGACCACGACCCTTTGTGTTTTTCGCTGCAGGAAGGGCTGTAATACTGTAAGCTGAAGGCGAAAAAAAAAAAAAAGCACTGATTATGCGCATGCGCAAGCAATCTCATGGGATCTCCTGGCCTGGTAACGAAGTAGAATTCAACGTACTCCGTGTTGTTTTCATCCAGTCCAAAGTAAAAATCTTCGACTATCATGCTGTGGTGTTCCTGGTGACCTAAACTGTTTGGACGAGAACTTGCGGACTTACCCTTCCCAGCTTCTTTTTTTCCCACAGCTCGTTTTCCTCGGTTGTTGTCAGACTTCTTGCCTTGTTCGGCCGCTCGCGACCTTTGCCTTCTTGTAGCAGTAGCCTGGCTTTTCCCTCAAGATCTTGCTTCGAGCTTTTAAACTGTCTGTCGCGAATGATGGAGTATTTGTGCTCTTTCTCTGTTAGGAATCGGTCAATAGGGGTGACCATCACACGAAGGCTATCAGGTTCGTAATCGTCCCCATCTTTCTTACGAATTGCGTAAAACTGCTCAAGGATTTTATTTAGGGCCTCCGGTTCGTACTTTTCACAACTATCGTCGTATCCCTTTTGAGAAGCCCAAGACTTCCAGACTTTTACCTAGTTATTTCTGCTTTGAAAGGTGTTTTTTGTTCATAGCATTTTCCTTGAAACTCTGTATTAAAATATTGTCATTTTCCCCTGAGCTGCCCGCCATTTTGTTTTGTTTGGCTTTCACGACTACCTGTCAATCAATTTAATTTCAACATTTTGCTCTCAATTTCAACTCTTTGTACTCAATTTCAAGTTTTTGCACTCAATTTCAACTTTCTGCACTGATTTGGGATTAATTGACGTGCTCTCAACCAATCAGCATACTGAAATTTTTGCATGTATAATATTATTTCGGAAATGAAATAAAATTAAAATGTGGGCTCACCGGCTTCGTTTCTGAGATAAGGCGTGTGGAAAACTAGTCTGGTTTTGATAAATTGGTGCGCGTAATTAAGCATGGTCTCCAGGGTTTTTAGATTAAAATATCAAAGATAAGTCAACAGAGGCAAACTATCCTAATAATATCCTGTATAAGTGAATCCGTGGCGTTAATAACTTCAAAGATTGCCATCATTTTCACAAACGTTAACCCTTAAAGAGGCATTTGAAACTGTCGCACAGCTAAACGAAGAGGTCAAATTGAACGGAATTCGATGGAGCGTTTTGCAAAAAATTCAAATTTCTACTCGATAGATTTTCTTCATTTTTTCCCAAAACGTAGACAATCGGTGGGGAAAAAGACCCATCGAAAAAAAGTCCACGCAAAGCTATAACAATGGCCATTTGCCCTATTATAAACTGAACAAATTAATCGAGTCCCCATTTAAGACCGTTGCGGCTGGCACAGTTGCCCTAAACATAACTTTGGAAGGGCTTTTGTTCACGATCTTATTAATAATGATGGAAAAGAGCTTCTTTTTACCAATTCAAGACTAGAGTATAAAACCTTACGCTATTTATCGCTAAATCGGCTGAAAACCCCTTCAAGACTGCACATACCTATACAGCCCATATTAATACAATAACCCCCCCCAACTTTTGGTATCTTATGTATTGATAAGAAGTGTGTTTCATTAGCCCGTCGACATAGTAGTAATATTTTTTTTGTTGTTTAGAATTAAGTCGCCTATCAAACAGTAAAGAAGCTTGAATCTTGAAATAATATATTCAATACGATTGACAGTGTTTGATCGGGATATCGAAACACAGACAAGAGAGAAAATACGACGTGCAGCGGAGAATTTTTGGCGAAAAACGAGGTGTTTGGATCGCTAATGAAACACTGTCTCGAGTGTTTGAGATAACTTCTCAATCAAAACAAAACACTAAAGAGTAAACGGTTGTCTAAACTCGTCAAAATCTACGCTAATTAAGAACAGGTATTCAAATCTCCTTCACCGTTGTGATGCACTTTGTTTTAATTTGATCAATTATTTGTGAATTTCAAAAGAGTTAAGGTATATTCTGATCACTAGATAGGATAGCACGAGCAAACATGTCAACGCCTATTAAATGTGCCTCGATTTCCGAATTAGTGATTCTCCTTACTGAGTAAAGTAAACGTTTTGCTATGGCCATTAATTTGATGTTGATCCTTATTTTGCTTTTACTAGCATGAGACCAGTATTCGCGCTGGAAACGGTACAGTATAACATTATCCTACTGCAAAGCCCTAGTTTCTCAAGTGGTTACTGTTATTGATTACTTCATAAGCAAATGTTTACTTCAGAAACTTGTCGCAATTGAGCCCTAAGTATAAACAAAACTTTTGTCATCGTTGAAGGTGTTATGTGCACCTCGATCCTTTCGATTAGACAAGTTGCCAAGCCCAAGGCAAGAATTTCCATGAAAACTGAAAGATTCGTGAAAACTGAAACGTCGTGGATGTCCGTAAGCCTTTTAGAATAAAGTATGACAATAATTATTGACAAGGGATTGGCGAAGAAATTTCTTCCAGGATTATGAATGTTATTTTCTAATCATATAGACTGATTGATCCTCCCATCCAACCAGTTGGAAAGCTCTTTCATCGCGACAAGGTTCCTCAACTATAGCCACAGAACATATCTAATGTAAAAAGATCGGACTGAAAAACATTCGAACTGATAGTTCCGCGCTCCTTGTAGCATTTGACGATGGCGTACTGGTGGACCTGTATTGTGGCTCTTCTCGGTTTGATGCAGCTGTCAAGCAACAAATCAGGTAATTGAAAATATGTATTGTATAGCGGCATCAGACAATGTACTTATACGATAATTATTAGGTTGTTAATTTTGTTAAGGCAACAACATTAGAATCTTGTTGTGCGATGGTTATGTCGAAATACTAGTATGACAAGTATTCACAGTTTTTGAAGTGATCAGCGCTTGTTAAGGCGTGGTTTTAACAAAGTAATGATCTAGAGTGGTCAGTGGTGTTTCAAGTTCCAACTCTATCGGTACAACGCCTTATTTGAATTTGGTAGTTTTCGTAATATATTTTTCATTAAAGCTGGAGATAAAACGTAGTTTCTGTATGTAGTTTGCCTGCCGTTTCGCTGATTTATTGAATCATGTAATTGCCTCATTACGAAACCAAAAAAAAAAAAAAAACACTTGCGTATTCAGGTAGAAGCAGGTAAACAGATGGCCGTTTTGGAGCACAACAAACTCGGTGAAAAGCAAATTTCTATTTATTAATTGCCGGTTTTCATGTGACGTAGCCATATTTCAAGATTTAAAATTGCTATTCCTTCTGAGGTTTTAGTTTCATTAGATTAAAGACCCTATAGGAACTTGGCGTTTTACAACGTTTTAGCTCCATAGGATTCTTCGTTTTGCAACAAGGCTTGTTTGAATTTCCAAGTGTTGCGTGACTAAAATGGCTGCCCGAGAAGGCTGTCCCGTGGGTCCAAAAAATGAGAAATCGTTTTGGTTTTTTGCTAATTGAACAATTCTTGCACTAGAAGAAATATCTTTTTAACGTGTCGGAGCTCTAGAGTAATAATGTTGTGTTTCAATAGCACAACTCAACAACAGATGTTTCTGTTACTTTACGGCAGCCATGTTTGTGCCCCCTCCGAGGGGCGCAAACATGGCGTCTCCATACAAAGCTCTATAAATCTGGGTAAAATACTCCTCCTAATAACTCGCGAATGAACCTAATTCTTGGCGAAGTTGTTTATATATTTATCGTCTATCATACCCCTTATTCGTGAATTTATTTATCGAATGGTTACGACTTTTCGGTTTGATCACATGATAGGTGAAAACCAGCAATATTTTAACATCATAGACTGAGCACTCCTCTCGCTATATATCGCTGTGAAAAACAATTAAATAAATAACCAAACCTCCTATGACGAGAACAGTACAGGAGTATTCTCGTAATGCGTGATAAGCGGATTTTATTTTTCGTGAAACGCGAACTTAAGAAATTATTCTTCGTAATCTGTGACGCGATGGTTCTGCGTGGCCCGAGAAGTAGTTGAACTGTTAACCGATATTCGTGATTTTCATTATTTTGAGATGCGAGTAGTCCGATTGGTTAGAGTGGTCTATGGAGAAGGACTTAGGTATCCGATTTGCAATAAGGATCCTTGACTTAGCCTTTCGCTATTTTGCTTTCTTCAAGCATTTTTTCTAGTGTAAGACGAGGCCATTGAAAAGAATATCTTGCTTACTTTGTGATTCGGGGAAATGAAATCCTTATAACCGTAATCCGTGATCCTCTTTTTTTCTGTTCGTGAACCGTGCCAGAGGCCCCTCTCCTGTACGACACCCTATGACGTACAAAGTCGCTTATGAGGTACCTACGTGCTTTCGTGCTGTCAAGACAAAATCAAAGCAAATGTAGGGTGGAAACTTGAAAGAACTCCTTTCTGTCTAGTTGTTGATAGAAAACTCGCATATTTTTATTTAGAAAGAATATGCAGTAGTCCGGTGATAACATATGTGTTTAAAGCGAATTTTTGATGGCTTACTTAGCGAAAACATTCATTGGGACTTTATCATCGCTTTATTGAGAACAAGATCCACTGAAAACGAAAGTTGCCGTTTCTGTTTGGGTCCGTCATAGGTCTGTCCTCCAATTGATCTAGAAACAACCGATTCCCCTGGAAATCCCAGTAATAACGCACAATCATAAAGAACGACTAACGCAGTCGCTGCAGTGATTTTGACACCTTAGCAACTGAACACCAAAACAGAAAGGGTTTGCGATATAAGTACACCAACTAATGGCTACCGTGATATATAGGTAAGGTAAAGGTAAAGTGTACCCTGATACAAGCCAAGTGGCCCATCAGGGCCGGGGTTGGTGCGCTTATCTCCGGTTTCTGTAGCACGACCCGACTATTTCTACTCCACCCTCGATAGGATGCTAGTCCTTCGCAGGGTTGCCCCCAGCATTAAAATTTCTCGTACCCAGTTATACACCCGGATGAAGAAAACAGTACAAATTCCCTGGCCAGGGCTCGAACACGGACCGCTCGATCTTAGATTAAGCTTGCGCGTTTCTAATAAGCCCACCGCGCCTCCTACTTCCGTAATATATAGAAGCTACAAACACTGTTGCCAGTTCAGATTTTAACTGGCTAATATTAGATTTTTGGCATATTCAAAAGATAAATACCCAAGAATTTTGGTATTCAGTAAACAGATATGACTGTAAGGGGTAGCATACATTCGCGTTTTCCGTTTCTTTACGTTTCCATGCAAATTTTGCTTCGTGCTTTGGCATAAGATCTTTAAGACCTTCCTTAATTTTTCAACGTGTTTGTCCTCCTTTCAGAACAACGGCCACCACCATAACCCATTCTTAGAGTAAAAAAATTAAATATGCACGAAAAAGATTTGTCAGGTTATACACCTTCGGTTTACCATTTCCTTCAAATCTAAGAGGATGCGAGGACTATTCTTGAACATAATGATACCGATGAGAAAATATAACTGAGATACAAAGTTCTGTTGTGACTAATTATTACATTTTTTTGTTTCTCCATGTTTTTTGTTTTTTCAAAACTGCTAAATCTCAGACGAAAAAGATGCTAAACTCGAGATTGTTTACGTCTCACCATATGGGAATGATTCTAAAAGTTGTGGCTCGCAGAGTCAACCATGTCGGTCGATTTCTCAAGCCGTTTGCCAGGTCGACGCAGGCGGAAAAATCTACCTCGACGGAAAAGGAACTATGCAGCGTCCATACGACTGTTCAAGAAGTCCTCCGGATAGTACTGGTATCCTCATTGACAAGAATTTGACCATGGAAGCTTTCTACCCGACCCCACATGTCTACTGTGTGGAAGGATTTCATTTTCAGAAGAAAAATGGTGAAGAACAGACATTAAGACTTGAGCTGTCAGGTATCGCTTTTTGGACAACACCTCTTACTTTTGAAGATTGGCATCAGGTTAAAATTATCAACTGCTCTTTTCATAATACCCCTAGAGCTTTGAGCATTCAAATACAGAACATCGAAAAATTCCAACTAGATATTCAAGAATTTTCATCTTTTCGCAATAATTCGCAGTGCATCAAACTCCTTTTACTGGATACAAACGGAGACAAACGGCGCTTGATTACCATTAATATCAGCGGTACACATTTCAAACGAAATGGACTTTATGGCGTACACCATTCTGAAAGAGGAGTTATGAAGATAGCATCCAGTGATCATAAAGCATTAAAGGAAGTAGATGTTCATATTTTTTGCGAGAAGATCAACTGCTCAGAAAACCAAGGTCCTTTCATAAATCTCAACGTTTCAACGGCGATAACAAACGAGACATACAAAGATCTCGAGCTAAGCTCTAACACGTTCCCTTCCTGGAAAAATTCATCGGATAAGAAACCAAACCTTGCTGTGGACAGTTTGTATTTCTCAAATGCGAGAAAAACTCAAGCAAAGTTCGTTAACCTGAAGTGCTGTAAAAATAAGTTCGTGCAGTGCATTAAAACTCAGTCTGACGAAGGAGATGTAGATATTCTGAACGCCTTTTTCCTCAAGCAGTCTACTCGTAAGCGAAAAAGATCCGGCTCGTGCATATCAATGGTGGCTGATATCCGTGCTTCGTTAAGAATTTTTAACTCTACGTTTATTGGAAATAAAGCTGACGTTGGTGGAACCATCTTTCTCGGTAGCCCTGAGGGGCTTTTATACGTCAACCTTACCAATGTTAGATTAATTAAATGTCAATCTGGGAAGTACGGATGTTCAATAACAATTGGAAAACCCTACTGGCATGAACAACATAAATTACATTTTAACCTCCGAAATGTTACTATCGAGCAATGGAAAGGTAAAGGTTCCAAATGCACAGCTGTCTATGTTTTGCTAAAAAGTGGAAACGTTACAGTAGAACAGTCTAAGTTTCATAAAAAAACGCGAACGACAGTAGGAGGTGCTTTACGCGTGGTAACCACTGGAGGTAAAAGTAATGTAACCGTTTCCAAATGCAGTTTCAAAGACTTGGCTGAAAAGGCAAGAAAAGGATTCAGCACTATCTGGATAGTTGCTGGGAACGGTGATGCAGGGACCGTGACGATTGCAAACAGTTTGATGGTCAGCAAAGCAAAGAGAAAAGAAGCTCTGTTTATAAGTCCCAAATACCGCATTAGACTGGTTAACATCACATTGATCGCGTTTCGTTCCGGATTTCACGCAGTATCATCATCTCCTGCAAATAGTTCATTTGTAGTCGATATCTCTATTCATAATTGCACTTTTATAAATAATATGTATGATATAAAGTTGATTATCTATGATCCGACATTTGCCAAAGTGCTCATCAAAAACACTGTTTTTAACAGCAGTAGTAACAAAACAGTGAAAGACAGCGATCCCACCTATGCCGTAGGTCTCCTTATTCCACCACTTAAACATAAGATTTCTTCAAGAGCGGTTATCGAACTTGATAACAATACATTTCACTCCAGACCTTCGAGTTATTTGCTTCTTTTCTTCGACGGAGATAAAAACGTGACAATAAGACGTACGATATTTCGTAACTGCATCAATGCTCATCGATATGAGTTTTCCATTAAAAAAAGGAAGATTTTTTACGAGATTGCTACTGGAGGTATTTCAATTGTAACAAACCCAGACAAACCTCGAAATCTGGGTTGTGTTCTCCGAAATGCCGGCAAGGAGATTCACCCATCATGGACGTACGACAGTCGTGTAGTATTTGAAGACAGCATCTTTGTCGATAACGCAGGGTTGGCATCTGGAGCAGTTTACGTCAATAACGGTTTTACGACATTTCTAAGGTGCACCTTTCGCGACAACTTTGGCATTTATCAAGTTGGACATATCTTTTCCGGGTATGGAACTGGACAAGTAAATTTTGAAGACTGCTCTTTCGCCAGAACATATAACAATATTACAACTTTTAATATCCCTACATTCGATAAACCTACCTTCCTATATTCCGAAAGCGGAGGTCCCTTAAATCTTACAAATACATCTATGATCTCGCTGGATTCAGAAAGAAATTCTTTTCCCATGCTTAATATATACAGTGGAGGTTACGTGAACATTGACGAGACATTGCAGTTGCAGTGCAGCGTAGGACAACAGCTTCTATTAGAAAACGCAACACACATCGAATACAGGGAGAAAAATGGCAGCTTCTGTGCATTGAATGTCACAGTTTTGAAATACTCTTGCGCATCCTGCCCCACTGGTTATTACAGCCTCCAAAAAGGCACATCACGAGGTTTAGTTGTAGCAGCTGCTGTTGAGTGTCTGCCATGTCCTTTTGGAGCCAAATGTATTCAAAGTAACATAGCTGCAAAACCAAATTTCT
>OMLO01005990.1_pt1 | contig 10218 bp, 3 predicted proteins | sample 1674811 | NCBI WGS metagenome assembly OMLO01 (sample SAMN06265003, study PRJEB25207) | coral metagenome | isolation source: Coral host | place: Mexico:La Bocana,Puerto Morelos, Mexico | collected 2008-11-13
TTTACTTCCTACCTCTTTCATTCTTTGGGACTCTGAATTGTACAAGAAAGTACCAAATAAACAGCTGAAAAGAAAAAGATCATTTCAAAAACTTTTTATCGAGCACGCCTCAAGTCAGTCAATACATGTAAGTAGATATTTCTAGTCAAATACAAAACATAGCCCAGCATGCAATTCAAAGTAGGCCACCCATCTAGTATCCCTGCAGTTTGCTTTTATTTAGTGCTGTTTGCTTGTGGTTAGTATTGATGTACTGAGTTTGCTTGCAGTTATCATTTATTTACTGCTGTTTGCTTGCGGTTAGCATTCATAGACTGGGTTTTCTCGCAGTTATCATTTATTTAGTGCTATTTGCTTGTGTTTAGGATCTATTTACTGCCGTTTGCTTACGGTTAGCATGTGTAGGCGATTTTTTGTGTCCTACCATGAATTTTTCGCCCATTGCCGCGTCAAAGTAATATTTATTAACTTGTCGATAAGCAGCAAATCTCCCAGTTGAGTATATTCGTATGAACGCGATCGGTCGATTACAATAAAGGATTTACACTACAACTGATAATTGAAAATTTTCTCAGAATCGGACAAGTCTTGAGCAAATTGAATTTTGAAGTATCACGAGTGCCGTAAATCCTTAATTCCTCGAGCTTTCATCCGATTACTCATTTATTATATGGCAAAGAAAATAACGAAAGCGCGCACGTTAATTTGCACTGTAGTGCAGGTTAATTGGCCTGCTCTCAACTAATGACAATGAAGTAATATTGTCAGTCATATAATAACTATGACACACTAACCGGAAAAAAATCCGTCTGAATTAAAAGTTTGACTTAACCTCTTTGACTCGCAATTATTAGGAATTTCAGACTTTCAGCAAAAGACTGTTCATCATACCTTGTAAGATGATCCAACACGGTTATCAAGAATTGTTCATTGAACTCAAAAGCGCAGGGGAACTGTAGGATTAAACGAGAGATCAGGTCAGGGCTAGCTTTTTACGCACCTCTTTGGATTCGTCACAAACAGTCGGAAAGCGTCTGCTTAGGACGCTTGACCAGGGCCCATACATTATCCTCATAATTCACAGGCAAACAAAAGCACCAAATGAACAAACGTGCACAAACCTGCTTGGTAACCTGCCATACGCAGTCAATGAACTGCAGGAATACAGGAGAGCGCTGGTCATCCGCGTGATTCTTGTCTCCGTGACCGTAACGCTACACAAAGAAAACACAGTCATCAACAGATAACAGACCCAGTCGGAGAAATCAGTGCTAATGACGCAAATCTCTGCTGGCTCCATGAGACTTAGAAACGGTGCTTAGAAACTTCTCTGATGAAAAGCATAGACTAGGGAAATTATACCTTTTGTCGCAAGTTCTTGTAGACAAAGTTCCTCCAAAAACGAACACTTACTCCTCTCGATTGGATGCTAACCAAGGTACACGATTCGTAATCGGTGTCCTCGGATTGTAAGGGAAAAGACTCGCAACAGAGACGTTAAAAAGATCAGAAACAATTGATAATATGTCTATAGCACAATCACATTTTTACCCGAAAGCCAGAACAATACAATGAATCTCCCAAGTTTCAATTAGCAGCCTGTGGTTTTTCCCTGAACTCTTTAGTGCTTTGCTTATTAACCTTTACCTGCTGAAACTTGTGCCCGAAACTTGTCCATTCCTTTTCTATAAGAACCTGCGAGGAAAAAAACATAAGTAAGAGCTGTAGAAATGAGACTAACGACTTGTGCAAGGAACACAATAACGTGCAGCGAAACTGTAAATATACCTCAAATCCTTCAGTTGTTCGGTAATAAGGATCCAGTAGAAGCATGGCAAGTGCGGTGAGCTGAGAAGAAACAAGGAAAACACAGTCGTTAGAAAGCACAAAAGAGCTTATATTAAAACTCGTAACATCTATTAATTATTTATGTTTATTTATTTATTTAAATCAATATATACTCAGGGCATCCAATTTAGCATGGTTGTAGTTAAAAATAAACTTCAGGTAAAAATAATTTTAACCTAGTTTGATTCTCAATTTCCTTTGTCTTCTAGCACTCACAAAGGTTAAGAGACAAAGAAATTTAATTTTTACCTGAATTTAATTTTAACTACAACAGCTACATGTGGTCTAAATGGAGCAAAAGGTTAAAAGCAAAATCTTTTCTCCCGGCTTAAGTATTTGACAACAACACAAGGTGTTTCATTTGCGGGGAATGGGTTTGCTGACCAGAAGCGCATTGTCTCACCTGTGAAGTCCTATCCCAGCCATCACTACAATGAACCACAACTGACATCCGACATCTGTCCACAGCGTCAGCTATCTTGACTGCACCAGCAAGAATGACCTGTGAATATTACACCAGTCAATGAATCAATCAGTCCATCAATCTGCCAGTAGGTAAGTGAGTTAGTCAGTCAGTCAGTTCCTCACTGCAGGCAGTCGACGTCTGTCTGTATCTCTCTGTCTGTAAGGCAGTTAGCCCATCAGTCTGTGGGACTGTCTGTCGGTCTGTCTGCTTGTCTGTCAGTCAGTAAAACAGCCCTGACGGTATGTATGTCTGTCAGTCAACGCTTAGTAAATGGAGTGTTCTACGACCTTCAGAATGGATTGAAATGTATGAAAAGAGACAAGTACAAGCCAGGTACAGGATGGCATTTCACAGCAATGAAGACCCAAAATGCGGGAAAATTAAAGCTGTGGGGAGATTATACCTGCATGGGCATATTTCATGCAAGACTTCTTGGTTTGGTTTGTTATAGAAAAATCTGGTGATTGAAATTACATGAGACAAAAAAACAACATTGAAGAAACAAGGAAATATCTTTTTTAAAGGAAGTGGCTTTAAATCCGATTAAACTCAACACATAACTTTCCGTGATTGTATTTCTTTTCTAGAGTTCTTACTCAGCTAGAATTTTTCACCCGGGAGGATTAGCAGCCAATTCAAGCTTAGCCATTTATCAATTGTAACGTTACTATCGCGCCAGCCTACCTTTATATGTTCCAGCCAATGAGTTCCTTCCAGGTTTGTGAGCCAGTGAACATCGTCAATTGTCGGAAAACAGATGTCTTTGAGTTTACGCAAGCTAAACAAAATAACAGAAAACATTTATTACATCTTACAGAATACAAGCAACAACTGTAAATAATGTATTTTTATCTTCCTTGACAATTATCTGTGGACGCAGTGTGGCTGGGTGGTAAGGACGCCGGATTTGAAATGTGGAGGTCGCAGGTTCAAGTTCCGTTCTGAACACTAAGCTGGAGTTGTTTCTCGGTAGACCCTAGTTCAACTCCTCGGTCATGCTTGTAAACAACCAGCTGGTCTGCCTCCCCCCAGTTGGGATTTCTAAGCCCATTATGTTTAGTTGATATATTTTATTTTTTTCAGGTTGATTGGCATGTCTGCAAACTAGCTAGGTGTAGCCAAGCGCATTGACCAATATATAAAATAACAACATTTGAACATTTTTGAACATTTTAAACATGCCCGAGGATATGGTTTTTGTCTGGACATGCATAGCCCTGCTGTTTTAAGCACGTTTTTTACATAATCTAATCCAAAATAGGCGTGAATTTTGCCTTCAGGTTTGTATTTTCCGATAAAGTTTTTTGTTCAAAGTCTCAGTCATCCAGTGTTGACGATGAATAATCTTCTCATCCAAAAATCAATAGACCCTTTAAACCTCGTTCCCAGCGTCTCTCATCTTCCTACCCTCTCGGGTAAATGAGAGACTCTAGGAACGAGGTTGTTAACCTTTTCACCGAGAAGGCGGCCATTTCAAATTCATTGTTTCAAATCATCCCAACGAAACGGCTACCCAGAAGTAGCGGCCCCTCTTGCCTGCTAAATCCGAAAATAACGGGGGCCGTTACGATCAAAATTTTACAGTATTTTCTGAACAAAACTAAGTTTTTGTTTAGTTACAGAGCGAGGAAAAGGATGGCAAAAAGACATAAAATAAAAGAGACCCTGTGCCGACCCTAAGGTCCGCGTTTTACTGACACCAGTTTCGTTGCGTTGGGTGCGTGGCTTCAATGGAACGGCGGAACTCAGGAATACTAAAGCCCGTGCTGTGATGCAATGCGTTGGTCAGCCCCAACTTAAACAGACGGAATTTTTGGTGTAGCGATGACGCTGATTTCCGTTTCGTAAACGGTCCATGCCATTTTTAACGGCCGATGCCGTCATTGGTAGCCAAGCCTTTCAAAATGGACGATGTCATATTTGCTTTAGTTAAGGCCTGGACAAGGTAGAAACTGGTTGTAATTTCTTGATGGAGTTAAACGCACTCACTTTTATTTGATGTTTGGGGCAACTCTATCACAAATATTTGGGAAAGTAACGTTTTATAATGAAATTTTGCGGAGATTTGGCGGTTCAACCTGGTAGTGTAGTGGTGAGAAAAGGGATGTTAGAAAACTGAGGATCCGGTCTCAATACTGTGTGGGAACTTACAAATTAACTTTTTTCTCTAATTTAGTAGAGAAAAAATTCGTTGATAGTTACAAAAATTTCTAAGTGTCGCGAAAATGGCATGGACCGTTTACGAAACGGAAAACTGCAGCGACGACCACCCAAAGTGTCGTCTTCTCGTACAAGAACCCTTCATCAACTGACCAGTAAGTTACCTGTGACTGGGAACAGTTAACGAAAAATACACACCTCTCTCTCATGACATGAATATTTGCAATGTCCAAAAAAACTAGCTCAGTGTTCTGATAATTTTCCTGCACCTCATAACCTCCTCCTTTTGCCTGAAAAGATAACGAAAAATCACAACATTATCAAGTCGTTCTTGTTTATTATCACACAATTCATAATCATTCATAGTTATTACTGTTCTGTACTTCTTAGATGTGATTATTTATGAATTTGAAAATTAAATACAATGTTTGAATCAGAAGGTAAAGCTGAAGTGGGAAGCAACAATGTAACAACTCAGATTATTGTTATGAGTACAAGTTGCAAATGCAAAATTAAGTTTTAAATGTACTCTGATACCTCAGACCTGTTCTTTGCTCAACAAGTTTAATTTAAAACCAGGGAATGGATGTACATGTATTTTATCAAGGATAAAGAGTACAGTAAAATAATCAGCTAAAGGTAACTGTGAAGAAGAGATGATCCCGAAACTGACTGTCGGTAAGTTGTTGGCCGACTGGCTACAAACAAGCTACAGACAAGCTACCGACAGTCTAAAACAAATACAGTAGAATAGACAGCAACAGGACAGGAGTATTATACCCAATCAACAAAATGATTACAAAAACCCGGAAACAATTAGCAAAACATCTCATCACTAATTTACCGATTGATGGCCAGCATAGAAAATGTTGATCGTGAAATACTCTTTGAAAACTTAACCTTACATCAATTTTGTTACTGTGTAACTAACAGAAAGGAACATTTAAACTCGGCAGATCGCACCCTTGTTAATATTCAATTTATTTTATATCTCAGGCTCAGTATGGAGAAACAACATCAAGGAAAGTGTTATATGCTACCGACACATACCCAGCAGATCACCGACAGTCGGCCAACTGTCCACAGACTGTTGGCCTGTGTTTAAGCATAAACCTGTTGGTTTATTTGGAAGCAGCTGTCCTCCACAATTACCCAGCTGAACCTCTTAGCAAGGCTCTTCGCAAGAAACCCAAACAAGACAGCCTGCTAGTCGAACAAACCTGATTTGCTAGAGCATTGATCTTAGGTCTTGCGTCCATTATTATAAGCTTGTGACCTCTTGCATTAGACTCCAGAATGGCCTAAAGGCAAGGAAAACACGGAACTGGTATGTCTTGAGATAAAAAAAGCATTTTTTTTTCTGAGATTTTGAGTGGTATCCTTACCACTGTCAAAAATTCACGTAAAAAGTAAGACCTCAAAGAAATAAAATTAAACTACATGTAGTATAGAAGTATAACCACAAAATGTTATCTGCAAACACACATGTAGCTAAGAAAACACTAAGCTAGCCAAATGAATACAATGTTGAAATTTTTGAGACATTTCGGCGTACGTGTCCAAAATTGTAGGAGGGGGGGGGGAGGGAATGAGCAAGTGTAGTTGAATTTGCATGTGACTGTTTGTTTGGCATGTGTGAAGAAAGTGCAACAAGTGAAAATTTGTTCAAAGACTATGGTCCATGATTGCTGCCCTCTGCATGAAACAAGCTTACAATGTGTGTGTACTCCCTATCTGTATCAGAAACTAAAGGCTAGTTTGATTTTTCTTGAGAGGGGAATTCACACCAAAAGAGTCATATTTGAACTATTGGCCTCAAACTAGAGACACTATGTACGCTTTACCTGAAAGTATTTTTCATCATCTTTATTCCTGGTCTTCCCAACAAGTCCAGCATTAGGCTGGCTGGCTCGAGTGATGGAAGCAGAATTCTTTGGGTGCAACCAAGAAAGCACCTAACAGACAAATTAAAAAAAAAAACGGTCTTCCAACTTTCTCAATAGGATGATTACTATTCATTACAAGCAATCTCTGGATTAGGGGGTTAGCTTAGTTCCCACAAGTTGTGCTACATGTACATTGGTGGGTAAGTAAATACATGGTTGGATAAATCTACAGCTGACACTTTTCCAGAGTTAATTTATAATTAATTGAGTATCAAACACGCAGTCTACAATATTTTTAAAAGCATTTCGAACTGTTTGACAGCAAGGCTCATTTTACATGGCACATAATTAAAAAATTATCTCTTTCAAAGTGAAAATCAGTATTGTGAACTGGACAAACCAAAAGACTATTATCTTTATTTCCAGCTCTACACGTATGTACCATACAAGTAGCAATTAACCCGAGAACTATGCTGAAACATCAAAAACAAAAGACTTACTGGAATTCTTTCTCTGCTTCTAAAGGTGGCTACCTTCTTCAGATCCTCATCAGAAACATTGGTTGGCACTGCTAACTGAAATAAAACAATACACATCATTCTCTGATTTGACATAACAAAACATGAGACTACTCAGATGTTAAGTACATACTGGTAGTCTCCCAGCATATTTCACAGAGCACTACAGTATACTGGCTCCGGTGGTGATCACCACCTGAACTACATTGTATGATTTGACACGAGTGCAAAACAGACTATTTGTAACCTAAAATAATGTTAAATGAAGATAAAAAATTGACACATTGTTCACAAAAGAATCAAACTGTCAATCTATTAAAGAGTTGAATGAGTCACTAACTTCATTCAGTTCTTCATTCTTTGAGTTTCAATAATGTTGTATATGCTTGTACTCTGGAAATTCTGGTCATCACAGAAAATGCAATCATGAAAATATGCAGTGTGCCAAGTGACTACTGACAATCATTTCACCTCTGTGCTAAATGATTGTTTTCTGAGTAAAGTTAATTTTTTTTTCTGAGCACTCAGCAAGGAATAGAGCCTGCATGACACAACATTCTGTAAGTTGTAGAGATGACATCAGATCAGAAATAAATCATATTGCTGCCACTACAGTGTTGGAAATTATAGCGCTTGCCCACTCGCCAATGTGAGTGTGAAAAGCATTGGGAAAGTATGATTCATTGATCACTCACCCATTTGGCAAGTACAATTTTCATTTTTGGGAAATTCTTCATTAAGCTTGAATATTGATAACACTCCATTTTATTTTCCATTTTGGCAAGAATATTTCTAGATCAGTGCTTTTTTGTTACCTTTTTTAGCTTCAAAGATTCCAACTAGTTTAGACAAAATAAATACAGTTTCTGCAGAGACTAGTAACATAATTGTTACAGATGTATGAACTGAAGTGATACTGTTGGTCTCTAGTTAAGCTGGCAGTAATAACAGTGCATGATAGCACATTAGAGGAAGAAGGATTTTTGCTTGCTGAGAAATGAATCTCAAGATTCATCAATAATCAAATTACTTCCATTGTTACGTAGTTATCTTTGGTTTTGAGGAGTTTTTGTATAATTTTTCAGTCTCTCCCCCATCCCCCATCCCCGCCTCTGCTAACAACTGTGTCTCAATTCTAGATATACATGTATTTAATTCAGAAAAGTGATCCACAATCGTAATATTAGGAAGCATCCAGAAATAGAAAGCCCATCAGAAAATCGCAAGCTGGGCATTCCTGCTTACAAGGTGCGAAAAAGGATGATTGTATGCGTTTTAAATCATTGCAAAGATATTTTTGAAGAGAGGCATTTTTGTAAGTGAAAATTACACCGGGCAAATGCATTTGGAGAGTCACTCGCAAGAATGGCGAGTGCTGTCAAAATTTAGTTTCAAACACTGCAATACCAAAAATCTTGTGTTCTTTGCACAAAATATCTCCTCTACAAAACAAGCACCACTATATACGGGTATAATATAATAAATAAGAAGTTCATGAACTGTGATAACACACCACACCAGGATAGGTTTCACAAAAGTCATATTTTTCATTGATTCTTGTGATCTGCCAGCACTCATTAGGTACATTCTGAAAGTTACAAAAAGTTGAAAGAATTAATGATTATTATCAATTGAAAGTAATTTAGTGTGCAAAAGAACAAGAACAAACTATTTTGTTATAAATGAATGCTACAAGACTCGTGTTTATAATCTGAATTACCTGTCTGCGAAATTCTTTTTCTGGATCGTAAATATCCCATCCATTACTATCAAAACGTTCTTTGTAGGAAAATGCAAAGAAGGACTGAAAAAAGGACACTTCTTGTCAGTCTTGTTATTAGTGGCAAACAAAATTAAATACTACTGTGAGTATTGTTATGCATGTACATGCAGTGGATCAATATAACCATTTCTACAATTTTCATTTTTCCTTTGTTTCATATTCATAATTAAAATTTATGCAATTATAAACCATCAAATATTTTCACTTGCGTGCGATTGGTCTAAATGCGTCACATGACTGAATATTTCCCAGCTAATTCACCAACTAAAACAGGCAAATATCCTTGGAAGTGATATTTCCCAATTATTAAAACCACACAAGTTGCAAAAGATATTTGAAGGATAATAAACACAACAGCCTCCATTTGGCACAAGTTTTCTTCTCTCTCATAGTTTTATTCAAGACACATGTACGCTCTCGCAAAACTGCTTGCTTCTCAGAACAGATAAACGTCTGCTGACAAGTATCTGAGGATATTTCTGCACCAACTGGAGGCTACTGTTTATATATACATGTGTATTTGACAATAAACCAATACCACTTTTCTCCCGAAGCATCCTATAACAGCTAGTTGAAACAAAAGAATTCAAAATTGCCACTGTATTGCTGGGAAGGTCCATTGTAGGAAGGGTAAAATTGATCTGTGCAACAACACATTGTAGTGGGATCATTACACAGTCTACAGGAGGATCAAGAACATTCAGACAGAGACGGCTGAAGAACTTACAGCAGAGTACAAGCCACCCATCTCTCCCCCCAAATCAAATAACAAATTCCTGTAAAGATGGTCACTCAATTTCTTTTGAAAATACAAGAAAAAGGTGACATATATATATTAAGTACAGAGCATAATTTTTTTTAGTGGGGGGGGGGGGGGGGGGGGGGGGGTTTACCCCCCCCCAAGCCCATACCACAGCACAGTCCCTGTCCCATGATAGTCTTGTAACTTGCTTTAAACTTAAATATACTTAAAGAGTATATGAGTTTGTGTGCAGTTCACTGCCTCTTGGCATGTACACTAAACAAACTAATAATAATGGCTAGCTAGTACCTCTACAAGCATTGGCTTCATACTAGAACTCTTCTCTGCTTTCTGGAAGAAAAAATATTGAGTTTTAGTAGTAATTTAAATTATTCACTCATCACAGGATGCAAGGGCTTCAATCAAAAATCAGGATCAAACAGACCCGGCCAAGTTTCTGTGCAGGACATTTATATGTAGCTCTAACAGTGTAGGCCTCTCTTGACACAAGTGTTTTAATAAGTACCATCAAATTCAATTTACCAGTAATTTAAGGCAGTAAACCTATGAGGAACTAGCTGCACCCGACCCAAAAGGAAAAGAAATTCTGCAAGTGGCTTCACATTCACTCTGGCATGTACATATATGGAACACTTAACCTCATGCAGACTTTCAAAGACAATTTCAACAACAAACAGGGTAAAGTAATCTTGTAAAAGTTACAACTTGTACAAACAAAAAATTCTTTCAGAACATTAAGTCAATGCCATCTGTTCTTTTGGCCAAAAACCAATGTTCAAAATTACTTCAATTAA
>OMLO01005991.1_pt1 | contig 10217 bp, 10 predicted proteins | sample 1674811 | NCBI WGS metagenome assembly OMLO01 (sample SAMN06265003, study PRJEB25207) | coral metagenome | isolation source: Coral host | place: Mexico:La Bocana,Puerto Morelos, Mexico | collected 2008-11-13
CCACTGACACGCACAAAGGTCACACGGCCACCAGCTCCCTGGTTACATGATGAGGAAATTGTAGGTCTTCAAAATCAGAGAAATGTGCTAAGACACAAGGCACACTCGTTAAAAACACCCGATGCCTGGCAAGCTTTTCGCGACGTCCGTAATCGTCTGAAAACAACGATCAAAGAGGCGAAACGATCGTTCATTAATACGGCATTGTGATCAACGAAACCGAAAGAGGTTTGGCGTATTATACACCGTATTTTGAACTCATGCATGTCCACAGCCTTTACGCCTGGATGTCAATGAGCTTAAGCATTTTGCGGAAGTTGCCCAACGCACCACCGGAAATGCAGACGTTGACGCAAAGGAAGACCTACTGAACTTTGTTGATAGCTTGCAACCATGCCAGATAGGGGAAAGATCATTCACCTTGCACCACGTTAAATATGAAGAGATCCTCAAGGAAATCAAAGCAATTCGTTCCGATACATCATCGACAGGACCTGACCAAATACCAGCTAAGTTCCTAAAGCCTGTAGCCGACCTGATTGCAGGACCTTTGACAGACGTGATAAATTCCTGTATTGTCACATCAACATTTCCCGACGCTTGGAAAGTTGCGAGGATAACCCCAGTTCCTAAGACCAGTGGCCCTACCTTCAGTGTATCAGACATGAGACCGATATCAATAGTTATGGTCTTTTCAAACGTTTTTGAAAGACTCGTACACCACCAAGTCATCGATTACATTGATTCTCACTTCCTGTTAAAAGAGAATATCTCGGGCTTCAGGAAAGGACACTCAACGACTACTGTTCTATTAGGGATCACGGAGATGACATTATTCGCGCCATGAAGCGAGGAGAAGTTACCCTCATGGTACTAGCCGATTTCTCTAAGGCGTTTGATACCATCAAGTACAAGACTGTTCTTGAAAAGCTTAGCCTGTTGGGCTTTTCCAAGGAATATCTTAAATGGACGATCCAATATCTTACAGGAAGGAAACACTTTGTGCAAGTCGACGACAAAACGTCACAGCTTTGTATGGTGAGTTTCGGCGTACCTCAAGGTTCTATCATGGGGCCACTCATTTTCAATCTCTACGTCGCTGACCTTCAGTCATATGTATGTGGAGTTAAATACCATCAATATGCTGATGATACCACATTGTACACACACTGCAAACCAGCGGATCTTCAATCAACTCTAACTGAACTTTCTGCGAGTGTAGACCAATTGGAAAAATGGTCTTGGTCATTAATCCTTCCAAGACTAAGCTGATGTTATTATCTACTCCGCAGTTATCAAAGGTCCATCATTTAAACACTGAAAAGTTCGACATCACAATCAACAGCATCCCCTTGGAACGAGTGACCACCACTAAATTATTGGGATCTCACATCCATGAGCATCTGAACTGGGAAGGAAATGCTGCTATGCTACTCTAACAACCCTAAGGAAGTTAAAGAACATCCTGCCTTTCTATATCAAAAAGAATTTGGCACAGGCACTGGTTTTAAGCAAGCTATATTATAATGATATAGTATACCACTCACTCCCGGATTATTTAATGAAACTGCTCCAGAGAGTACAAAAGGCTACAGCTAGTTTTGTGCTTGGTAGATTTGTGTCATCCGAAGACATCCTTACGAAACTCAAATGGCTTCCCGTAAAGGAACAACGCGAATGGAACCTACTTGAGGCAACTCACAAAGCCCTTCACAACCCATATTGGCACAATATTGGCCAAGTTATCTGAAACTGAAAGTTTTTCAACACAAAGATGCTTAAGATCTAGTGACGGTATTCAGTTAGAGAGATCTTTAATTAATAATACTCTACAAGACCAGACTGCAAGTTTATTTAACACGTTGCCCAGCAACGTGAGGTGCTGCCAAGACTATATTAAATTTTGCAAAGACACCAAAAACATTATTTTTAAGAGAGCTTTAGAACATCTGGCATAATTTTAATTAATTATTTATTCATCTATTTATTTTAGCATATCTTGAAACACAATTTTATCTCGTGATGAAACACGAATTCGAAGATGCCTTCGCAACACTAACTGACAGAACCATAGTTTGATTTAATTCGTGCATGATTAGTGACCTTCGTTTTAAGTCATGTGACCCCTCTTGACCAATAAAAACGTACACTAAGAAAATTTCAATAACGGATGCTTTGTACAAGTTGGACTAAAAATTGGCGAAAATAACTTTGAATTATGTTACGAAGACTCGTTCATGATTTTCAAATTCGTGGATCTTGAAGTCAGATTCTTGTGAGTTCTTTATATACAATGCGTGAAGTCTCGTTGCCTTTGATTAAAAACTCGATGTGAAATGTAGAGAGTGGTACGTAAGGTTCTAATTAGTCTTGCTTTGATGAGTCAGATAAAGTGTTCAATCTAGGTTTCTTTTCTGGGAAAAGGAGCATTTCGTAAATTAATCATTCAATTTTCCCACAACATTTCTTAAGAACGGTAAATTGTTTCGGAAAGTAAAATGGCTGGTTTGCAGTGTCACGTCATCAAAAATAAAAAACGTAACCATTCAATAAATCAAGTCAAGAAACTGGGATATGAAAGATGATTGATATATAAACAACCTCGCCAAGATTTAGATCTGTGCGGTAATTCTTTCGCGCGTTATTTGGAAAAGTGTTCCACCCAAATTTATAGAGCTTTGTATGGAGACGCCATGTTGGTGCCCATGTACATGGGCACCAACATGGCGGCCGTAAAGTAACTAAAACATTTGTCATTGATTTCTGCCATCGAAACGAAATGATATTTCTCTAGAGCTACGAAACATCGAAATCAATATTTCTTCTAGAGCAAGAACTGTTTAGTTAGCCAAAACTTCAGCAATAACTCCTCTTTTGCCCTGCTCGAGAACGTTTTCAGTCTGACATTTTAATGTCACGCAACACACAAACTTGGAAATTCAGACGTACTCTGTTACATAATGAGTCGGGCTCAAACGTTGCAAAACGACAAGTTTTTAGAGGGTCTTGCATATGATAAAACTAGAACTTCACAAGGACTAATATTTTTTTTTGTTTTGGAAAATGATGACGTCACATGAAAACCAAGAATAGCATTTCAGAGAATACTTGGACTTCAGTATTATTTAGATTAAAATAATTTAAGTATGGGCTGATGACATACAACAAATGTCAGTAAACAAAAACACGGAAATTTTACCAAAACAAAATTTCCAGAATGAAGTGCATGACAAAACGCGAGGGTGTCGTCGTGTGATAACTCCCAACGGACGACGTCCTAAAATATTCACTTCTTAGCACAATAGACGATATTTATATACTCGGTGTTGGACTGGAGCTAGCTTATAATGGGACTCATGTGGGGCAATATCATTAAGAAGAGACAAATGTGATTTGCATTTGAAAAGACTCCCCGCATTAACCTCATCAACCTCAAGTTGTTTCCAGTCCAATATCGAGAATACAATTATGGTCTATTACCCTAAATACCGGTGTTCAGTTCACAATGTATTTCAACTTAAACTAATAACGAAACTATTACACGATTTCTTACGTCTTCGAGTATCATGGATCGATCGAGCAAAGCACTTGGTTATACAAAAAACATCCCATAATATACTAAATGTCCAGTCTCTTAGGGGCTCTTACGGCCCTTCCGCTACGGGTTCGGGCCTGAACAACCGGCACAGAACTATCTTACAATAACAACGTTATAAAGTTGTATAAATCGTCAAAGAACCGCTGAAGAAGCCTGCCTCGCTTTTCTTCCCACCGACTCCACAAGTTTTTTTAGAGATATATATTTTTATTAAAGTTTTTATGCACTTTTGCACGCCCAAGTCCTCGAGTAGTGACACGTGACTGCCAGATACCTCCTTCCATACTTATAGAAGAAATGGTTATGAAACTCGACAAAGTTCTTTGTTGTATGTTTTTGCTCGCTTTTTTGCCTTGACCGTGCACAAAACACAGTAGTTGTTTACTACTGACTAAGGAACTAACCAATAGAAACGTTTTGGTTACGTAACTCATGTATAGCGTATGAGCTCAAATTAAAAAAAAAATTGTACACGGTCATGGATCTTGCAACATATATCTTGCCATCTTGGTTTGCTCCTTTGATATTTGCCGGGCTTCGTAACCATTACCCTCTATGAGCTATGCCTATTCACACCAGAAAATTATCAACTTTTCTTTTAATAGGTAATATCGTTAATACGTCAGGTCGGCTTATTTCAAAAGCAGTGAATGGCGCGCTATTTCTGCCAATGACTTTTCTTTCAAATAATGATTTCGTGTTTCGCTGCCGATCAGGAAAAGGTGTTTGCTTCGACGGGTTTAACAGGTCATATCCGTGGTCATATCCGAGTCTTTCGTCGTAATGATGATTGACGGCAGCCAAACAACGCAATTTCTATTTTTGTTAGAGTTTGCGTGTTATTAAAAAGGCGCAGTAAGAAATGCGATGTCATAACACGGTCCAATACTTTATTTGTTTGTTGTTGTAGCTGAATCCACAGCTAGTGAGGACTGAAGTTATTCTCTTTAAAAATTGGCATCCAAACTCCCGTAATTCTGAACTGAAGACTGACACCAGAAGGAGACATCAGTTATGTTATCTTTTTGTATTTGAATGATCGTATATTTTATTTTGTGACTGATCGTAAAATTTTATTTTGTCAATTGACCAATTGTTATGTTGATGAGTTGGACGGCACATTAGCCATGAACAATCAAATTATATTGCTTGCGAAAGTAAATAAAGACAACGTGCACGCTATCCAAACAAACAAAACAGCACCTATTTGTCTAAAATGAACGAGCGAGTGGCCAACACTGTCTTTTATCAGTAAATCAGCTTGAGGCATCTCAAGGAACTGTTTTAGTATAGTTACTATTAGGCGGGCTGATACTTATATTATCGACCGGGTAGATATTTATATATTATGCAAACCTAATTTTAAGGTTCACCTGTGGGATTAATGATTGACAGGTCGGAAATCCATCTGATTGGTTGAACGGGTTTAATAGCCTTCCTTTGAAGGAGAAAAAGAGGATTGAAAAGCTCTAACATAACATCCTTACGACATTCATGTTCTCGGCGATCCAGTGGCGTGCCAGCATGAAGCTCCTCAGTGTAACGGTGTTGGTTGTGGCGGTGTTTCTGTCAGAGTCCAAAGCGGCTAAAATGAATGAGTATCGAATGGAAACGCTGGACGGTGGGGCTTATAAAGTGATGTGGAAATACGACATGATAAAGGATACCTTTATGTTCAACATCACTGTGAACGCAACCGGCTGGGTTGCATTTGGCGTGTCAAAAAGCTTCGGAAATATGAATGGCTATGACGTGATTGTCGGAGGTGTTCGAGGCATGCATATGAACGAGACCTATTCCAATGTAAGTTTTTACGTTACCTTAGTTTTAGCGCCATTATAGTTGTGAGGAATTAAAAATGTGCTGTCAGTTAGCGACAAAAACTGGCTAGGAAAAACGCGCGGACACAGAAGGCGCCAGCTAGCCAGCTAGTTTGCGTACCCTGAGGACTTTTGAGGCTAGACAACGAAGAAAAGACCTGAAGACAGTCATATGTGAACGGAAAAGAAAGAAAGATACTCGACAGGATTGGAGTCACAATATAATAGTTAAAAACTTTAAAAAAGCATATACCAGCCTTTTAGTTCGTATTGGTTGTTTCCGGTTTAAAAACTTAAAATTTTGCACAGACTTAAGTATTTATGGCAATCAAATTTTAAAAAAAGAAATAACCTCCTAACCTTTTTGCTGTGTTCTATTCGTACAGGATTATTACACGACAATGCAAGCCATGCCGCTTCCAGATACCACGGAAAACATCATGCTGACGTCGGCCACGGAAATGGATGGATACACAAACTTGGTGTTTTACAGGAAGAGAAAAACTGGTGACAACGACCAAGATGTGGAAATTATGGTATTAAGATTAATGACATCATAGAGTTTACACTGAAAAGGGGTTTTGTTTTACATAATCATGGACAGACAAATCACACAGAACTGCTGTGGCAAATTCTCGACTCAAGTAAGGCCTTGTCTTATAGGGGCAATGGGCTGAAGGCTATGCCCGTTTTGCTTATTTTAGTTCTATGACTCTAAAAAACCCTCGGGCGTGGCTTGTAATTCCGCGCTCTCGCATCGTCACGTTTTCTGGCGAATGTTTGACGCGCCTGGTGGCTTGATTGTGTTGCTGTATCTGGCGCCAATTTTCCATTTGCCTGCAATAAGGCGCTTTCCTTTTTTTAGCAAGTCGGGGAATAAAAGGGGAATAAAAGAATTACGCCTAATCTCAGATATATTTTCTTTTAGCAACGTGACTGCATGGGCTCTTCAAAACACACACTTAATACAAACTATACTTCAATATTAAGGAGTGTTAAAAAATATGTGCAGTTCATTAAATCATCGTGTGTGGCCATTCAAATGCAGGCTACTGAGGAATTTATTCATGTCTATTTTCATTTTAATTGGACGCGCCCACAAGCCATTTTGTTTTCACGAACACCGGCAGCATTTGTCATTGCTTCGTGAATTTGTCGCATTTGAATCTGTTAGCTGACAGTCAAACATGATTAATAGCAACTCTAAAATAACTGCGCTGAAAAACCACCAAGAGACCGCAAATGACTTAAACGAAATCACTACGTGAGCTGCAACCGCATTATATTGAACGCCCGGAACGTGTGTTTATCGTGCCCTTTGAAGTGCGAATAACAAGCGATTTTCTAGCAGCGGACTTAGTCTCACTTAACGTCAGTACGAAAAAAAAGTTTAGATGTGTCTATGTGGCGTATTAAGGATGTGTTGAAGTTTTGACACCAAAAGAAACTCAGTTGTTACATTACACCAAATACATCGAAATATCACTAATATCACATGAAAATTTCGACTTTGACATCAATATCGCAGTATGATTGAAAATTGCATATCTTACATATTGGCTTTGTGACGCAGCACAATTCGCTGGTATCCGAAAAAACGGGCCGTAAAAATTACAAGAAATCAAATTTCTCCACGTATAATATTTGAAAACCCAGTGTTTTGCAGGCATGTTAGAGAAGCTGAGACACATGTTGCTATGGAAGTGATGCGGACCGCATTAGCAACAAACTTTAGGGTAGCTGACAATAGTTTCCAGCTCTTTCCATCACTTTGATGGATCAATACTACCATTCTTTGTAATTGGATGCTTCAATACTGACATCACGCTAATGCCCTGGTAAACTGGTAAAAACGTTGCAGTCTTTTTATCTTTTTAACAGATTACCATAGCAACAATTGCCGCTTTTCATGTGACGCAGCCATTTATTACCTTTCCTTCTGAGGTGTTAGTTTCATCAGATTATAGACTCTATAGGACCTTGACGTTTTACAACGTTTTAGCTCAGCATGGTTCTTCGTTTTGCAATAGGGCACGTTTGAATTTTCAAGCTTTTTGCGTTGCGTGATTAAGATGGCCGCCCAAGAAGGCTGTCGTGTGGGTCAAAAACTGACTAATCGCTTTGATTTTTGCTAACTGAACAATTCCTGTAGTAGAAGAAATATTTATTTCAACGTGTAAGGTTGCATTAAGATAGCAAAACTCAACGACAGATGTTTCTGTTACTTTACGGCAGCCATGTTTGTGTCCCTTGGAGGGGCACAAACATGGCGTTTCCATACGAAGCTCTATAAATCTGGATAAAACACTTCTCCGAATAACTCGCTTTTAATTCAAAGCCAGGTATGATGTACCTTGTGTGGGCTTACCATGGTAACCTCGATGTCAATGCAACTACTGGGACCTTTATGAAGCACACAAGTAGGGGAGGAATGAAGTACGAGTTCATCGATGGAAAATACACCATTGTGGAAATAACTGACAAATACAGGCTGTATTGGGCTTACGACGACACAACAGACATGTTTTATTTCACGGTGGTGGTGCAAGCCACTGGATGGATCGCGTTTGGTGTGTCCACAAAAAGGGGCAGCATGGATGGCTACGATGTGATAGTTGGAGGTGTTAACGGCGACAACGGCTACCTGGAGGTGAGAAGAGTGATTTAAGTTAGAAGCCCTTGAATTGTTTTACTGACTTCACTGGCAGTCCTTGAGTTTCGTTGTGTCAAGTTCTTGAATACATGAAACTACAGTATAAAATGGGAATATTGACATGGATATACCAGCTGTAAGTCAAGAAAAAAAGGTTTGACATCGGTGTAAACCATGCTAGCTTGTCAAGAAGGGAGACATCGTGTTCATGGCGAGTCTTTTGACTCTGACGATGGCGTTCTCTCAGTATAGAGCAGTCTTCAGAGAAGGATCGCTAAATCCAAAACCAAAACATCACTACAAGGAGCACAAGCTGAAAATGAAGCGAAGTCATCAAACTTTCTAAACGAGTTAAGATCTTAACAAGGTACAAGAGAAAGTTGAAGTACCATAATTCTTGTTGCTATTATCATCTTTTGTAGGATTACTTGACGGGAGGAACAACGAGGCCTCCAAGGGATGAAAACAACAACTACAATTTAACGGCATACGAACAACGTGAAGGCTACACAATGCTGACATTCCACCGTAAGAGAAACACTGGTGATAGCCAAGACGTCGAAATTAAGGTGAAGTCGCAGTTTTATTTTGTCATTTTAAAATTTTCATTTAGCAGCTAAAATATCAGCTACACTGTATGCGATTGGACAGCATCAAATTACGAATTTCTGAAAGGGAATCGTACAAGTTCCCCATCCTTTCATATGAAAATGAAATTTCATTCACATGCAACTTAAACACATTTTCTTATGAATGGTTGTATCCCAGGCCTCGTTTTGAAAAAGAGGCTCAAGACAACTCGCAAATGGGCTATTCCCTATATGAGACGCGCCCGAGGGGAATCATGCTAGTTGTGTTCATCACAAAAATATCCACTGACATATCTGATTGTGATTCACCTTAATTAACACTACCTACACAACTTACAATCGTGATACAACCACCTAACCCTGATACAATACTGATACTTGTACTGTCTTTTACATTACTAACAAAACTTTCTTTTCAAAGAAGACTGCCTTGTTCATATTGTTTTCAGTTTCTTATTTAATCTTAAAGATAAATACATGATTCCCTGCAGGAATGTCTCAAAGAGGGCCTCTCGGAATTGGCTATTATTACTAATACTAAACACGCCAGGATTTTCACTATTTTTCAACCAATCAGATTAGATAAATTCAAAAACAAATTTCGGACAGTAAGTAACTCACCTTAGTCTTCTCGGATTGCTCGTCAACAAGTAACCGGGAGCCTAGAACAGACCGAGCTTGGGAGACATGGCCGGGGACAACAAATTAACTGGCAAATCATGGTGCATCGGTTTTAACATGCTTTCCTTAGACAACTGATTCCAGAAGTTCTCTCTTATTTTTATTGTTGATCTGCACTTAGTCTTTTTTTGCATCAGTAGAAGAAAGTAGAAACTCGATGAATAGGGTTACTAACAAAAGTTTTGTTCCCTTGTGTAGCCGGGAAACATGAACATTGTTTGGGCTTACCACAGCACTACTGACGTTCCTGGCAACGGTCAATTTCCTCAACATACCGCGAGAGGTGGAATGCCGTACACCTTTATACAGGACACAAATGGAGGAGGTGATGGAGGAGATGGAGGAAATGGTGGAAATGGATCCTCGTCTGTGTATACCTCGTCCATTCTCGGCATCATAGCTTTGTTTTTGTTCCAACTTTTGATGGGCGCCTAAACAGCAGCAGAAATAATGACCGCTGACACGACTCACGTTTACCGAGCTGGTGATTAAATAAAAACGCTTAAAACGTGTGCTTTTTAAACTGACGACTCGCTTCGCAATTTTTTTTTTGTAGAAAACAAATCTTGTAGTATATAAGTATGGTCGTTAATACGAGCAGCTAATTTTACTTACCGGTAATTGTCGTTTGCGCAAGATAAGCTTTTGAAAATGAAAAATAAAGGTAACTTTTAAATTGCTTTTATTTACTGACAACCTCGGAGTCTTAAATTCACTTATTCCTGACGAAATGAAGTTTCTGTTGTTTCTGGACACACTTAAGCTTCACTTCGTTGTTTTGAATCCAGCATTAATAGGGAGCTTAAGCAAACCACGACGACGACGGCAACGAGAACGGCACCAAACAAAAGGCGGTTTAATGAGCAAAACAATAG
>OMLO01005992.1_pt1 | contig 10217 bp, 3 predicted proteins | sample 1674811 | NCBI WGS metagenome assembly OMLO01 (sample SAMN06265003, study PRJEB25207) | coral metagenome | isolation source: Coral host | place: Mexico:La Bocana,Puerto Morelos, Mexico | collected 2008-11-13
AAACGGCTGAAAAACCATACCCTTTGGGGCCGCACATACCTATATAGCCCATATAAGGGAGTACCCCCCCCCCGGGCACCCAATTGACACTCCAGTATCAGTTGATATATAGGTGTACAATTGACTTATATGTATATATGTATATATATATGTATCGATCAACGCTCAATGGCATATCTGCATAAAGTAGTCCACCTTTGATAGCCATTCGACCCAGATGTTGATCAAGTGTCAATTGAGTGTCAACCAACGTGTCGATCAAGGGGTGATCAATTGTTGATCAAAGTTATTGATCAATGCACACTCTACTGTGGATGGCTTTAGTACACCTGATCTAAAAAAATTCTTCATGAAAGGGGAGGGGGGTGGTCTCAAAAAAAAAAAGTGTCAAGCTAAACTAGAAGTCCTGGAGGGGTGGGTGGGGGGATCAAACAGCTGTGAAAGGTCAAACTCTCTGGCTTTGTTGATTGTCTTGAGTTGCAATTTTCTTTGGTGTCACACACCATGGAATAAGCAAAAGAGGGACTACTTGTAGTCTTACCTGTTATAAATTACTTTGATCATGCAGTGCAATTGTTGAATTTGACAACTATTACTTTTCTGTCTGTGAATGAAGTTATCCAATTTCAAGAAATGTTTGAATCAAAAATGTATTTCTGTTTTGCGATGCTATTGGTATTTTCCAACAGTATTGGACATGGATTGTTTGTTTTTAAGTGCTGACCTGATTGGCCACTACACTTGAATGCACACTAAACCCCTCTTTTTTTAACCTTAATTGGAATTTTATGACACAAGACTGGACAATCAACCTCAATTTGCTCAAGGCCAGTTATTTAGAAGTCCCTTTGCCTTTGTTCTTCTTTAGTCAAATGTGAAAAATTATGAAAACATTAACAAGTTAAAACTTTTATCTTCAGACGCCTTCCAATTAAAACATAATGAAACATTCAGTGGAGATGTGCTTTTTGTGGAAGATGACATAGTTGTGGCACCAGATTTTATGGAAGTGATGTGGTACGCCCTTCTTGTCAAGAACTCTGTTGCTAACGTTCACTTTAGCACACTACAAGGTGTAGGAGAAGAGAATTTAGTTGATCATCAACCAGATGCCTTTGTTGTAAGTCAAGTACCCCTTGTTCAAAGCATTGGGTATGCATTTAATTCTTCCATGTGGGAGTACATTAAGACATTCCAACAAGATGCATTGGGTCATGCTGAAAGCGACTGGCCACTATATTTAGGATTGATGCTATTATATAACAGCAATGCAACTGTTTTAAGAATTGTGTCACCTACCATAAGTCGCATCTGGCATGTAGGTGATAATGATCTGGGCTCCACTGGCAATCCTAATACGAGCAATAACTACAAACCTCAACAGCTTCCGCCATGGAAACGGGCTCGAGAGCAAAGATACTTAAATAGGCACAAGGCAAATGTGTTGCCTGGTGTGCGTGACATGCATGGAAGGCTGTGTCACCCATGCGAAATGGAGTTAAGAACATACAAATTTTCTGTGCGAAGCTATAACTGTCGTTGCCTGTGCCCAACAAGCAACCTGCAGAAATACATCAACTGGCAAATGGCTGCATTTGCAACAGATGCCAATCCCAGAATGCATTGTACCCTGGTGTCGCATTTAATGACCATGGTTATTTTTCTCTTTGTTGGTATGTTGATTTTTGGATATATGATGTCTTCTCGTTGATCACTGCATAGCTCAATACACTTGAAACGGAGTCCAAAAGTGGATAACTTCCCCACAGACGTCTGCTGATTATGATGACTTTTCCTGAACTTGAAAAGCTCCTGGAAAAATTAGGTGTTGACTGTTTGGAAAATTGTTGGACCTTTGTCCAAGCTACAACAAGTTAGTCGTGTCTGGGTGATCATTGTGTGGAATGTGTGAATTTTAAAATATTTGTGAACTTTATTTGTGACTTAAAAATTATGAATTCTTCTGTCCAGAGGATCACAGAATCACTAGTGAATTTACAGATGAAAAAAACTTTGCTAATGGTACATTTTTTTTTAGAAAAAAATAATAGTACGTTTTAAAAATGAAACGACACAAGAAAACGAAAGAAGACAGAAATATTGTGTGGATTGTTCAGGATTTTTGAAAACAGAAGCAAATGAAATGTCTCACTAATACACATGCTTCCAGCAAATTAGTCTTAACTATCTCATGCAGAAAAATAGAGCATGACAAATATTTTTTAATTATTGAAAATAGAAATATATATAATAATATATTGCAATTTTTTTAAGAGTAGGAAGTAATGACGGAAAGGGGGTTGGCACTTTTTTTTCACCATATTTTGGCTGCTTTAGGCTTTTATAAAAAAAACCTAAGTGGTTGGTAGCAAAAACAGGCAGCTTTATTTGAGTTTACACTATGAATATGCAAGTGGTGGAATGGTTAATTTCTTGAAACGTCGGCTGCTTTGTAATTTCCATGAACCAATCCCTGATATGTATACACATAGGTAGTGATGTGATTTTCAGTGTAGTCTAGATAATGTAGTTAACTTTTCCTAGCCCCAACAATTTGCTTAGCCTTGTAGAGTGAATACAATTTTTAGCCTTTGAAACATCTCCGAGGGATTTTTTTTTATTCCAGGATTTCTCTTTGAAAGAATCATCCTTATAATGAGTGTATCCCTTGAGAAACCCCAGGGGAGGGGACAACTACCCATAATGGCTTATGCTGGGAACCCTTTCCAGCCTTATAATATAATATAAAATATTTATATGTATATAAAAGGGTAAAGAACTTCACAAGTTGGGGTATTAAAAGGGTATAGGGAAATCTGTCATTTAGGAATTTAAAGGAACTCTACTTAAAATATTTCAAACAGATGCACCTTATTGGTTGTATCATTTAAGTTATTAAGCACTACATGAAAACGACAAGAAAACTTCTGTTACAGTGGGTCTAAGGGGGAGTCACAGTGGAGATAAGGGGCCCGTACTTGTGATGCCCCACGCTCTGAATATGTGCGCTAAGGTTGAAATCTGCTAAAGCTGCTGACTACCCAAAACACATTGTGAGACGAAGTATTATACTTTAATACTATTACTCAAAAACAGAAGGGAACTGGTGACTACATGCAGTTATTGTCTTTTCTCTTGTCCAGAAATTTTAATTTAATTAACATAAATTTGACCAACTTATGTACTATGTATAATGGAAGCGGGTGCAGTAAGCAGATGACGTCAAAATGTAGTAAGACGAACAAAGTGGCAAGCAACGCTACGCGTGCACTGATGTTGCGAATTATGACGTCAACTGTGATCGTTTACTGAACAGATGCAACATGGAATTTGCTTGTTTTTATGCCTCTACTGAAACAGAGAAAATGAAGGATAGAGGACAAGGAAAACGCCGATAATGAATAAATCTGAACTTTATAACAACTTCTTCCCTCGCCTATAGGCTCGATTTTCCAGCCGTTTTGTAAGCCCGCGTTTCTTGCCGTCATGCAATCTTTCTCCTCTACGAACCTAGTGGAAGGAGAGTGCGTGACGAGCCCAAAGAGCGTCTTCGTAGGAGGCAACTTCTCCCCGGGCCTCTATGACGGCATGAGCATTCAAATGACGAAGAATGATAAGACGAGGGTAGATTGGCGCAGTGACTGACCAGACGCTTTTTCCTACCTCCATTCGTCCCGAACGCGCCTAACCCTTTGAGCCGGCCGTAACTTGACATATACGTCCAGTTAATTGACGTGCAATTTGTACCACTTGTGACGTCATCAGTTTAAGTGACGCTAAAAATCTCTGATAGTCAGTCGATGCAACGCAAAAAGATCTTGTAAATGATGCCTGAACGACAAAGATCGCATCAAGTGAACCTAAATAACAGCTAAAAAACCACCGAACTTTTACCCCCAAAACACAGGAAAATCATGGCCTTCCCACCGACTGCTACTTTTGGCCAACTCTTTCCTTTTCAAACGAGCTTTGAGGCCAAACTTTTCTCATCGCCGGAAACCGTGGTCGTATGGCTAACTCGAGAGCAATAAGCGAGAACCCAAATGACAACGAAAGCGACGGGCTTGTGTGCTATTTAAATCTCGAAGAGCCGTAGTATATAGAAGGTGGGGTTTCTCGCGTACAAAAACTCAAAATTTGGAATGGTGCGCATGCCCCAACTAAAAATGCTAGAAAACGTCCTCGAACCGAAAGAAACACACACTGTCCATGCTAGAAAGCACTTTTCTCGAGGATTGGGTCGAAATTGGGACCAAAATGGCCAAAAAAGGCCATTTGCTGCTTAAAAGTGGCATTAATTCGGAGCTTGTAAGTATTCAAAGGGTTAATCGGAAACTCAGTCCCTATTCTTCCGCGCTCGAGACCCTGACCAGTTCTATACTGATGACATAGCTCTGCGGAGACACGTGTAATGTTTCTGACTGGTTGTTTTCACGATGCCGCATGCAAGTAATAACCAACCAGAGGTGCTGCAGAGCTTCTCAAAGAGTTGCGTCATGAGTCACCAGTATTTTCGGGTAAAGTTCCTGATGGCTATGGGGGTATTTTTGTTGCCTCCTATTAGCATGCGCTATTCGTCTGATAAAAAAAAATAAGAGTTTTGACTGTTGAAAGGGCATAACACGAGTAACGGCCCCAAGAGAACCCAATGTATTTTATAATTTAGTTTTGTGCGACGCGAGTTTCGAAACTCGACATTTCACAATTAGGACCCAAAGAGCAAAAACAAAAAGGTCCCCAATGATTAAGTTTCACATACTCAAGATCTTTACAAGAGAAAATGATCTTTAAACATTTGTAGTCAATTTGTATGCTAATGTTAAAAGAAATTGAACAATGACTACAGCAACGATCACCGGCTATTGAACGGGAAAGCTGAATATTAAGTAAAGTGAAAAGCTGTGCTTCAGGTAGGCAAAGAGGAGATTTATTGATTGCACAACGGCTGGTAACTGCAGAGAGATAACAAAAAATAAGAGCAGAACAGTTAATCAAGCGAGCAGTTTTATTGCATACAATTTGTTACTTGATACAGCTCTGTAAGATGCTTTGTAAATATCTCCGTGAATTTGCAAGCAAATTTTAAGTTGAAACTGTTTTAACCCCAAAATGTTACAAAACATTGCCTTTAAATTCCTCAATCTTTGTTATAATTAAAATTACTCTAAGTTAGAAAACATCAGGGCTTATTTTTCCTCTTTGGTACTTTCCCCTTTGCTATCTCCAATATTAACTTCACCTTCTACACATTGAAGTCTCTCGAGTCTTTTCATTTGATCTTCAATGCTTGACTGATATTAAATTTTCCTGACCTCTTTATAAAGACCATAAGACTTTTAAGCTGTTGAATGGAAGGGAAAATAAACTAGGCTCAGTTCTATCTAATGCATGTAACCTTTAGAGATCGTGATGAATTTTCCAAACATTAACAAACGAGGCAAAATTCACCTCGTAGTAAAACTATTCCCCCTTCCCCATCTCAAGCCCTACCTCTGCTTCTGGTCCCCGCGGAGGGATTGGGTGCCAAGCAAATCAAAGACCTTTTTTAAAATACTGATTGAAGTTCTCATGTCGACGCACCTTTCAATACATTTCTTGTAGTCGTTTGAGAGTTATATAAATGGTCCGACGAGTTTTCCACCTATAAAAAAGGAAACAAATTGAGACTTATGAAACACAGGTCGGAAACCATTAATTATAATTTTGCAACTAGTCTAGAAATTCAACCGATTTCAAAACTGTCTAACCTAGATAGACTAATATACAGACAAATTAAGCATGCCAATTTAGTTATATGGCCAAGTTGGAAAGGAAATGATTTAAAATTCGCTTTAAACGATAGCTTCAAAAGTGACAACATTTACAGAACAGCAAATATCTCGTTCGCCTCATATTTGCATCGTTACCAAAGGATGTTACGAAAACAAAGACCCTCGAAAACTAAGACCTGAGACCTAAGAGCCATCTTAGTTTTCGTCATTACAAAAACTAAGACCCCTCAAAAACCCAAAAAATAGAAGGAAAGAAATGCTCTTTTATCAATATATTAATGTGTTTTTAAGACGAGAAGACTTGGGCCGCGTAAAAAACACGAATAGATCGACCCCCATCGACTTCGTCGATTGGCTGTGCGCCGATTTTGGGTGATTTTATTTTAACGCTACTTTTCGCTTCTTTTATGCACTCCGAAGGCCTAAAGAAATAACGAACATAGACCCATTGCAGGCAACACCGATATGATTCTTTTTAGGAAGATTTAGAACCCAAGGGCTGCGTGACATACAGTTTAACTCTCATTCCTTTTATAACCGAATGTCTATTCGCTCATCGCATACATTTTGTAGTTTGCTTTCGGAATGGTAGTATCCAGTCTTAAAAGAGCAAGGTAAATCAAATTTCGCTGTGCTTAGCAAGTTTGTTTATGCTCGCCCTCAGGTCTTAGTCTTCGTAATTACGAAAACTAAGATGGGTCTTAGGTCTCAGGTCTTAGTTTTCGTAACACCCCGTTACCAAATGGAACCGATGCCATCAATTTATGATATTTACATAGGAGGGCTGAATTTGTCAAATTAATTAAGGCGATGGAAGCGGAGTCGTAAGCGGAGTCGGAATCAGAAGAAAGTTCTGATCTAGTGTGAATCGGCTAGACGGAAGCGACGTAATCGGAAGCGGAATCGGAAGAAAAAGAAACTCTTCTGATCCTTCTGACTCTGATTCCGTCGTGTTTCCGGCTCCGCTTCCGTTTCCCCTTTTTGATTTACACTGGATCGTAACGCTCCTTGCGCTTCCGATTCCGACTCCGCTTCCGATTCCGTCGCTAGTGTGAACCAACCCTTATGTAGCCCCAAACATTTTAAAGCCATGATGAAGAATACTCGAATTTTGTCCTAAAACTTTATGATCCAGCGAGAATTAAAAGCGAAGCCAACGACAATAACAACAACAACAAAAACAAACAAAACAGGTCAACGAAATGTATTTCATATCTGACTGGCCTGTTGCAGGAAGAATATAACCGCAGTTTCTTGGCCGTAACCTCTTTCTCTCATCTGTTGAACTCTTTTACGAGCCAAATACCCGCGATAAGCTGTTAAAAAGGAATAAAACACTACAATTAATTAATAATTATTCACTTCGCCGGCTATGGAGTTTCAAAAACCGCTCTTGCTGGATGCAGTCAAAATTTTGTTAGTGAAGACTTTTACGCCTTTATTTTTTCAAACTACCATAAATTAAACATTCTATATTGCAAACGAAATGGTAGTTCCAGTATTATCAACCCTATGGGTAATATACCTAGTGATTGATGGTGGCTCACCTGATTGGAGGAAAATGACAGCTCTCAGTTTGGCATCGTCCTTTTCTGTTTGAGAGACAGGTGTTATCACTAAAGTGGGTTTTATGTCCAAATGTTATGGATACACATAACGTATTTCTAGAACATTTCAGGATGTTGGCGTCTGTCAGCCGAAAATATACTACGCTCTTTAGTTTTATCTGCTAGCGTGTTTGAGGCAAATTGAGGATAATTCTAACTAATTTTTCACCCGCTTGATAAGGCAAAGCTTGAGCTAAGCAATATTAATTAGGCGACCATTCATTTTAGTTTCACAGGACGATATCAGCATTTTTTTAAAGTCGACACCGTTCTGACAACATAAGTAAGAAATTTAAAGCCGTAAAGAGGAAATCGTTTAATTTTCTCCTAAACAATTTTATCTTGAAGAATCTCCCTAGAAAAAGTTATGTATTATTTCATAGCCCAAGTTCCTAAAAAAAGCTAGCTAGGAAGCTAGCAAAAATCACAAAGCAGTTTTGACGTCTATTACGACCTAAAATAGTTAGACTGACTAAGCATTCATTTTTAAACTCTTTTATTAACTATTTAACATGACTTACTTGTCTTTCTTAGTACCAAATCGTTGAGCTCCATTAATTCGAATTTGTCGTTTAACTCAACCACAGATTATCCAAAAGGAGACCATGAATTTGTTGTTTCAGTATAGTGATGTTTGTGTCCAACTGAAAGTCCAAGCGACCGGGCGTTGTTCATTAATTGAAATGATTGTTCGGCTGGTTTGACCCGTTGAATTGAAGGAAATAAATAAACTTACTTAAAGTACTGACGCCTGATTAAAAATTAAAAGACGCGCATTTTTATATATTCATTTGCATAACAGCTCGTGTGTATATCATGTTAATCTGAAAAAAATAAAAAGACCTGCTTAAAAAATAACTCAGCGGCCCTGGAAAATTAAAACAAGTTTAGTTATTTTTTTTTAGCATGCACATAAATTACGGTTGCGCCAACTCGGCTGGAAAAAATGTGTTTCATTTGGCTGGTTTCTAGGCCGAAGATCCCGGCATTTTGGTTCAGCCTTATATCCCAACCGGAATTTCTGGTAAAATTCTAGATTAAATGGAAGGCATCTCTTTTAATTTGCCACAATGAACCCGCGGTTTGCATCGGGAATGTTGCTAAATGACTTGCTTTATAAGATGACGTCATTTATATACGGACTTTTGATTGGTTTTGCAGTCATTTTGTACAAGGCTTTGTAATATAGGTAATGGGGTCCTGTCATGATGAATCATTCCAATATTTGTTGGCTTTATTTTTCTTAAAGAAATATAAGAAACGGCTACTTAACGTTTACTAGAAACATAATATAAACACTAGAAAATGAAGGAGAATTCGAGGGGCGCGTAAGTTAATGTGCGAGGCAATTGGTGTTTGGCTACTTGACGTGGGAGATTAATGGTGTTATCATACATGACAACAAATTCGAAAGGTTAGGCCTCTTGCAGGATATTGGTCGTAGTTAGGTTATCTTGGTATCTCGCTTTCCAGAGATTCCAGCCATCTTCTCTTGTCGCTCACATAAACAGTATGGATTTGCAGTCCCAGCCTTCTCATTTTTCTTTGAATTAAAGTTTTTTTGTCATACGTTACATAGTTATACTAATTAATTCGAATCCAAGATGGCGGACACAAGGAAGGCTTCTGAGGAAGTTTTTATCGTTGGTGTCGGGATGACAAAGTAAGTAATTGGCATAAACAGAAAGGAAAGGTAGATAAAGATATTTTTGAAGCAGGAAACCACACACACCTGTACTCAAGCTTAAAAAAATTTATACTTGATATATTTTTCTGAAACTTCTACTGCAGACAGACAGTGATTTACTTGTTTCAGAAATAAAAATTGCGGTCACTTGCTTCGTTTCAGAGATAAGGCGTGTGGAAAACTAGTCTGATTTTGATAAATTGGTGCGCGTGATTCAGCATGGTCTCCAGGGTTTTTAGGTCAAAATATCGAAGATAAGTCAACAGAGGCGAACTATAGGGAAGATATTTGTTTATAAACATTGTTTTTGTTATTAAATGTTCAAAATGTTAACAAAAGAGTTCTTTGTCTCACCAACCAATACTTCTCTGGTTGGCAAATTTATTTTAATAACAATAGGTGACGTCTATAGCAAATCATTTAATTGTCCTTTTACAAGTTATAGTGATTAAATGATCAACAAAATTTGTCTACAATGGTTTTATTGAGTCATTTTAATTATCTTCATAGCCTGGGTATCTTTTACAGTGATCAACAAAATAATAAATAATTTATGTCCCTAAAATCACAATTTCACATAGAGTCCAACAACCTTGACACAGTTTCTAAGGAATGGAATCCTTTACTTCCACTTCTCAACATCACGGTACCATAAAAGCCATCCATCTGCTTTCTGCAAGCGAACCAAGGCCAAAGTGCAATTGAGAGTTAGACATACCACCAACATTTTTAATTTAAATTGCTTATCTCGGAAATATTTCTGTACTGCTTATTTCTTAATTGTATCTATAATTAATTATTAATTATAAGTAAGTGTTGTTAATAAAATTACTATATCAAGTACGTATTTATTGGATAATAATATTAAAAAAAAAACACTAAAAACTGGACAGAGGAGTCGTCTTTTTTACTTTTTGTTTTCTTTTTATTTATGTATTGTTACTACTAGTTTTATTGTTTATCGTTTGTTGTTTTAGGTATTTTAATGTTGGACTGAGTAATTATGTAGCTTTTGTTTTGTATGGTTATTTTGTATGTTATTCTGTATGTAAAAATTATATTAAAAAAAACAAACAAAAAACAACAAAATAATCCAAACAGAAACAACTAACAGAACCATTCTGGGTTTTACATCATTCTTTGGTATTGTAT
>OMLO01005993.1_pt1 | contig 10216 bp, 2 predicted proteins | sample 1674811 | NCBI WGS metagenome assembly OMLO01 (sample SAMN06265003, study PRJEB25207) | coral metagenome | isolation source: Coral host | place: Mexico:La Bocana,Puerto Morelos, Mexico | collected 2008-11-13
TAGGTCAATAGCTTTTCGTGCCCTCTAAATATTGACTGTGAGAGGTCATAACTCGCAGGGTTAGAAGATAATGATATCAGGGCTAAGGTGTTAATGAAAGTAGGGTTAAAAACACACAGCCCTCAAAAATTCAATAGCATTTTCCAAGCTTACTACTCACGTTTCTTCCACTTGAACCTAAGCCTAAATATTTTGAAATTGATTTTTAATAGCGTATTAGAGGTAAGTCTCTTGTAAACTACTGTTAATGGATTTTCTTTTAGTTTTACATGACATTTTATTGACCTTTTGTTGTATATACGCGCTACTGTGTCGACGAGTTGAAAGTAACTGAAAAACAAAATAACAAATTTAACCCAAACAAAATTATTTTGCATCATGAGGATCTCATTGTTCAAGTAATTGATCTTGAAGCGCTAGGCTTTTGTTAAGAATATAGATTTAGTCCACTTAAATTAGACGAGATTATTTATGAACAGATTTACAATGTTTCAATAAACTCTAAAGCTGTTTAATAAAGAAAAATAGGAGATTTAAACGCCCAATTCCTAATTCCGTCATTTCATTGTTGTTATCGTTGCGGAACCTGCTTTGTAGACGCGGTTTCAATTGTTTAAATTAAATTCCTGTTAGGTCGTGCTGGTGGTTTATTTTACTATTGGCAGCAAAAATTGAGATTAGCGTGAAAAATTGCCATGTTGAATCGGAGGCTAGCACATGATAACACCAAGAAGACAATAAACTAATCTTTAATCTCGCTCTCCAGAATCCGGCTGCTCGATTAACTGACTCTAGCTATAAGATTTGTAAATGAATCCTGGGCGGTTAATTGACTATTGCATTGACAGAAACAAGCGACCACACATTTGCTATGGTCCTTATCTTAAAACAGCGTAAAAACTTCGTTTGAAAAGGTCGAAAATAATCCTAAGTTAACATCATGATTGTCAACAGGTTATGAATGGCGTTGCACAACATGAAAATCGAAAATATTATCTTCCGTTGTTACACAATTAATGCTTATTAAAAACAAGATTAGTGAAGGATTTTTAATTTGAGTTTGCACCAGTTTCTTAGATTAGTGTATTAATTTGCACCCTAGCTCATTCCACGTGTGAACCGACACCCTGTCAAAATGGAGGAACATGCACTGTGGTGGCTCATGGGTACGAATGCACCTGTTCGCCAGGATTTATGGGAACGCACTGTGAACGTAAGTTTCATTATAACTATTACTAGTTCCGTAATACAACCCGGTATTACAGTGGATCACGCCGCATACAAATTTTCTTCTATTCGATAACCCAGCTTGGTTTTAGGAACCAAGGAAACAAAGGAAACAAAGCTTCACTCAAAGTCTGTACACTATGGAATGGTAATATGATAAAAACTAAATATGTAAAGCCAAAACTAGTTATTATGATAGCGTTCTTGGCATGTTTTTTTGCACCTTTGGCCTCTCTATATTGTCACACTTCGCCGAAAGGGCCTTCCTAAAAAACGTACACACCTTTTTTGTGTCCCAAAGTAGTTTGTGTGCAGTCTGTGCTACCTAGCTGATGCATCGTCATGTTTCAGTCAGGAGTCAATGTGAGCCTAGTCCCTGCAAGAATGGGGGCACTTGTTATGACGTTGGACAAGGCTACGAGTGCACATGCGCAAAAGGATTCCGAGGAGAGAACTGCGAGGGTATGTCATTCATATTATTTCACTTTTTAAATCAAGGCTGCTGCTATTTTTCATTTGCCACACTGTATAGTCAATACCCGATACCCAACTCGCATATTTGTATTGTACTTTTAACCCATGTTTCTATTAATTAGACTCGATACATGTGGTCCAATTTGAGGTTCAACGCGATGAGGGATGTTCCAAGAAGACTGTGTTAGTAATCATTCGGTAGTACACAATACGTTGCGTAACGTAACACAAGGAAAGAACCTTCAAATATAAAGCAAGTGTAATGATAGCATACGAGTTTACCTTGCTACATTTTAAGACTTTTCCCATTCACACAGAACAGAACAAGTGTCATCCAAATCCTTGCAGAAATGGAGGCACTTGCACGGGGATAAACGAAGGTGAAGGATTTGAGTGCACGTGCAGAGAAGGCTTCAAGGGAAAAAACTGTGAAGGTAGTCAGCTATTTTTTTGTTTATGTTCTTATGAACCATTGGTTACCCTCGTCAGGAAAATATGCTTCTTTTACTGTGCGCTTGCGCAATAAAAATTCTCCTTAAAATTCTTTCTTTTGTCTACCGTGCCATTTTATGCTTTGTCGTGAATTTTTATTGTGTTGATTGAATTGTGCCAGTTATTGTTCTTTCTTTCTGAAGAGATCAACCTGTGTCTCCCTAATCCCTGCAAGAACGGCGCAACATGCACAGAACGAACTGGCGGAAGATACGAATGTACTTGTCCCATTGGCTACAAAGGGGTAACTTGTGAAGGTATGTTGTGAATAAAATTGTATTGTGACGATCGTATTGCTATTCAAAGTTCTGTAGAAAAGAAGGGTTGCTAATATTCTACTAGTTTCAGTCTCCAGCTGTGCCATACTTTCTGAAGAACTTGCTGTGAAAAATGAACATTTTGTCACTGTTTATCCTGCAACAATGTTAAGAACCTGGTTAGCTAAGGAAATGCACGAATTAAGAAATCGAATCATAAAAAGGGTTTTTAAAAATTATTTCAAAAGCTGCCAAGGTGAGATAACGGCTTATCACTTAAGGAAGGAAAACTATAATGAAACGTCTTACCCATAGGGCCTCCATATGCCGTGTGTCTCCGTTTGGGCCAATCTTAAGCTGCCTTTGAAAGGCCAGAATCAGATGAACCGCTCTTCGCTACGGTGCTATAAGGAACTATACTAAACAGTTAATACGACCAGATCTATTGCGAGTGTATACACACCTAATACACAATACTTTATGCCACTGCATTTACTCTACAGAGAGAAGCATTTGTTTTTCCAATCCTTGCATGAACGGTGGAACTTGTCTAGATGAGACGTATGGATACAGGTGCAGTTGTAGAGTCGGTTACAGTGGAATGAACTGTCAACGTGAGAATTTTCTCTTTGCTTTAACAGCTTAGAACAATAGTAGCTTACAACTTATATAACAACAAGTGCTGTTATACATGTGCACGATAGACAAAACGTTTTGGACGTTTCTGGAATCAGTAGAATAATAATAATTCTCAAAGTACCACCGACGAAACATTTGGATTCTTTAAGTAAAGTGTTCATGAATACCTAACGGGACGTGCTACTTATTTCATCAGACCATGTTTGCAGACCGAATCCCTGTCACAATGGTGGGTCCTGTCTTGAAGAAGGCTCCTCTTTTCGCTGTGTGTGTCAAGTTGGTAACCATGGAGACAGGTGCGAATGTAAGTGAGATGATCTGAGAACTTTTGCATATGAAGCTAAATTTAAATTTTCAAGTGATACTTCAAGTTGGATTTGGATAAATGAAAGGTCTCGGCTTCCAGTTTTTCGCTAGGAACGTAACTCCATAAAATTGTTTTTGAGCAATAAATTTAATGTAATCGAAAAGGAAAAAATGCAACTTTTAGTTCCAAAACTAATTTAGAATCAGCATCCGTATTTTCTCTCCACTTGTTTTGCAGTAATGAGTGCTTGTTTATCTCATCCTTGTCTACATGGCGGAACTTGCGTGGACACCTATTTTCTCCACAACAACGGCATAGAATCACTTAGCATGTACGCTAATCCTTCATTTATTGACACTGAGCAGAACGGGATGTCTTACATATGCAAGTGTTTGTCGCCTTACGCAGGCCATAACTGTGAAGGTAACTAAATGTATTTTTTCCTGGTCATGAAGGATTGGTAGAGATCAAATTGGGTTCCATTTCCATTTGGAAAAAGAGTAAACATGAAGGTCAATTTAAATTCAGCTATCGACACTTCAGACATATTAGATAACAAATATATTATCTTCTTGTTTCTTTACTTGTAGATGACAGTTGTCGATATTGCAGTGCCTATGCTGAATGCATTTTGGGACATTGCGTTTGTAAAGAGGGTTTCCATGGAGATGGAAAGACATGCAAAAGTACGTTTTATTTTGATGTTTTAAAGTTTATACACGACGTACGTGATTTATTACGAATTTATAGACTTAAATATTGGAATACAGCAAAGTCACATCATAAAAAAAACTTATTTGCAACTTAAAATTACCTACTCAAGAAAACGTAGACTACATTTTCGGGTTAGACAACAGTGGTATTGAAAGCAGATTAATAAAAAAAGTCAAAGTTTGGATAAACTTTAGTACTTGCTTCTGGTTTACCGCTTGTTTAAGAAATACCTAAGATCTCAATAAGTTTGCCTTCAGCCTAGAACTTTTTATGTTAGCACCACGGAGATATATATGTTATTCACCAGGCGGGTGGTACGTATTGGGAAAAACTGTGCCCTCTGTCTTGCGTACCGCCCGCAAGACAGGGCACAGTTTTTCCCAATACGGACCGACCTAGGCTGGTGAATAACATTTTTATTTTTTTTTCTGCAACACGCAATATTTGCGAAAAACCCGACTAAGTTTGGGCTGCAATTAATCACGGCAAGAAAGTGCAGTTTTGAATGAACAGTTCAGATGTCAGCGTGGTAAGCAAATTCAAGCTGAACGACGAAAAAAAGTGATGTTGTTGTTTTTCAATTTTTCTTTCTTTTCTTTCACCCACCTCAAGAGGTAATAATGGGGTAATAAAGCTCGCTTTCGCTGTGATAGTCTTCGTCGGAGGCCATCAGTTCAATTTTGTACTTGACATAAAAAAATTAAAAGGTTACATAATAATTAAGAAAAAAATTGCGACGTAGCGAGCGATGCAATCGACTACTCATGACGCAACGACCAGCGGATTCCGCCTGCTGTAGCGGTCCGGATGAGAAAATTCCGCCCGCTACAGGAACCAATCAGATTGCAGAATTTGCTGAATTCCGCCCGTTCACGAGCTGAGAAAAAGATAAAATTTGATACGTTAATTTTCCACATTTGTTTCCCTTCTGTCTTGGTAACAGCTCTGTTATAATATAGTTGTCCTTAAATAATTGACATCCACTCGTGAACACGTAGTAAATAAGCTTTAGTGATGTGTTCTTTGAGAAAGAAAACTACCACTTCCGGGGTAACCACCTTTCCATCTGATGAATGGAAGGGATCATACGGTACTTCAGTTTGTGTGTTTTCGTTTGCAGAAAATGTATGTCATCCTAACCCCTGCAAAAATAGTGGAACATGTGTTCCAACCGACTCATCTTATGACTGCGAATGCTCGCTGGGATGGACGGGGCCAAACTGTGAAAGTAAGCGGCACATTTTATGACAATGGACCCAATCAGTCGAGCAAAACTATGTGTATGACATTGAATAATTAAGTTTTCATTATTCTTCCCCTTAGCTAAAGACATATAGTTTTTAAAAAGCCAATGCATTTGTGTTGGCTAATGAATTTCCAAGATTTCAGATTATAGTCATGTCCAGTGCCTTCCTATACTAAGCAGTTGTTTTCGTTTTACCTAAGCGCGACAATACTGCATTCCAAATCCGTGCAAGAATGGAGGAACCTGCTTCCCAGAAGAAAATGGATACAGATGCACGTGTCTGAGCAATTTTGAAGGAAATGATTGCGAAAGTAAGTTATACCCCGTAGATATATCTTCTAAACTCTGCATAGACAGAAACTATTTTGTTTTACAACTTAACCCTATTTTGATAAAAAAGTTCTGTGTTACATAGGTTAAGATGCACACAAACATACCATATTGGAAAGTCTTAGTCCTAACTTCAGGAAAAACTTCTATTTACAGAAGCAAATCCTTGTTCACCAAATCCCTGCAAAAACTCCGGCACGTGTAAAGAAATGAATGGAGTGGCAACCTGTGAATGTTCTGCGCAGTTCGAAGGAAACTTCTGCGAAAGTAAGTAAAGAAAGATCACAGATTTGGAAGAAAACGATGACATTTTAGTTGGTAATTATATATTTTTCTATTTAAGCATACATGCAAGACAAATTAGAAAAAGTTATTACACGAAGTAGTAAATGGATTAGAATCTCCTCCACGATACAAGGGTCTTACATAGCTCCAACTTTCTACTGGATTGCAATGTTTGTGACAGTTTATTTACATCAAAACCTTATCTGCATCGGGGTATACATGCAGAAAAATATATCAAATTTTCAGTTATTTATTTTGATAATGTAGTATTTTAATTACACTTATAGTTGATAAATGTGCCAAATGTGACTCGCACGCTCGGTGTGACAACGGAAACTGTGTGTGTATGGAGGGATGGGTCGGTGATGGCCAGACATGCTCGCCTAAAGAAGGAGGAGGAGGACGTAAGTACATTGGCCCTTTGTTGTAATTTTTGTATTTCAAAAGTGCAGAAAAGTGCGAGTGATGCATCTCTTTACAGACTGGTGATTTGGGGTCGTTGTGTGTGGTAAAGCCACAAGGACCAAAGTGGTGAAATATCTTGAGTAAACACTATTAATCATTTATTCTAAAGTTAATCTTACTATTCTAAACTGCATATTTACTACAGTAGAAACGAATAATTGCCCTAACGTAGAGGCTATTGAGCCAACGATCAGCATAAAACCAATTACCAGCAAAATCGAAGCAAGGGAAGCATTAGAAACTACTCAATTTGTGTTGACCAGGATCAATTTATAATTTTTGTTGTATAAAATAAAAACCAAACAGAAACAGAAACAGCGACGTTTTGGTAGCGTAGTTTGCAAAGTCAAGTCACGGGTTTGTATCATCTCCTCTAGACTATACGGTGAAAATCCTAATTTGATTCTGATAATAGGAGAAGGTCCTGAAGGGATGTCTTACCATATTTCCAATCACCGAGATGAAATATGGGCGGACAGCAAAGTATATTTGGTGATTCTTTTTTAATTAAAAAAAAAACGGATAAATCTTAATTAAGATTAGATTTGAAAACACCGTCACAGTTATGATGTTGATGAATGCGTTGTCGGTTACAGCCCTTGGATCAGACGGTTATTTCTTAGGCCAAAGTTACGGTCCGCTAATATTCCTCGCTACGTAACTATGGAGGTAGCAATATCAGTATTGATTGGCTCGGGAAAAGATTTTTCATCATTTCCATTACACTCTAAAACGGTTAAACAAAGGTACGTAAATGCCTGCAGCTTTCAGAGAAATAGAAATTAAAATAAAAATCGTTTTGTTTCAAAAACAGTACCCGCTGCTCAACCAGCACCGCCCGGTCCACCAGGAAGTGGTCCTCCTGGTAGCCCTTCATCAAGCCCCATACCATATGGCCCTCCGGGTAGTTCTTCCTCTTCCAGTGGACCCCCAGGTAGCCCTGGGAGCTCATATGGCCCTCCGGGTAGTTCTTCCTCTTCCAGTGGTCCCCCAGGTAGCCCTGGAAGCTCATACGGCCCTCCGGGAAGTTTCTGAAGTTCTCCCGCAACGCCTAAGAACTTTGTAAATGGATCAGCTGAATGAAGACGAACTATACAATCAACAATGCTACGACGTCTAAATAACAATAGGACAGCTTGGACGATATAGACGACAAAACGAGAACACACCAGAGAATAGTTAATTACATAAAAAGGAACAAAAAAGAGCACTTTACGCTGTACACGATTGACGTGAAATCCAAGGAATAAGTACTGAACCAGTTCTCGACGAGATTCAATCATGTTAAACAAGTTAGAAAAATTTAAAAATTTATTAAATCTAAATTTATTTAAGTTGCATTTGTCGATCAAAATTTACAAAATACCTTAGTAACTAACTTAACAGACATTACTGCCCTTGACTGAAATACACAGACATTACTGCCCTTGACTGAAATACGATTTCAGCAGGTAGCAGTATAAGTATTGATTGGCTCATGAAAAGGTTTTTTCAGGCCTAGAAGTAGCTTTGTTTACAAAACGTTTCGGAGTATAATGGTAGTGCTGAAAAACATTTTCCCGAGCTAATCAGTGCTGATTTTGCTTCAATGATGAATGATGATCCAATTACTTACGCTCGATAAATCCAACACCCAACCTTCCGTTAAAGTATTAAGGGATTTACGACCTAAAAGGGCCAGTCAGCAGCAAAGTATGACATCGCGTTTTAAGAGGTGGTTAGAATTGTAACTTTGCTCCAAAAATATATAAATGAAAACGTTGCACTAAGTGAATGCCTCTTAAACAGTATTTATGCTTGCTTTTCAGCCATTGTTGTGTAAGCTAAAGAATTATAATGTGCACTGTGTTATTACCGTAATTCAGTAACACAAGGAGACTAATAAACAATTATCAGGGTATAAATTTACCTACCAAAATATGATATACTAACAAGTATGGCCTCAGTCGATTTTGTTTATGTATTGTGGCTGTGATAAGTTGCCGTTCAAGTTTACGTTTTTGAAGTTCAGTCAGAAGTACCCAACGACGATTTCAAAGAAAATCCATCGTACAGTGTGCTTAACATTACCGGAGCGTCGCTACGTCAATCTTGTTTGATATTTAACTTTCTTGGGAAAAAAATACCCGCTCTTCACCGCCAGCAAGCAAGATTTTGTAGTTATCGGACTCCCAGCCAGCGCTCGACGTTGAGGTCGTCAACGAACCAGCATGCTTCAAATTTGTCACATAGCTAGCCAGCATAAGAAAAGTTTGCCAAAAGTTTGCCAGCATGTTCGAGTACATCACTTTTTGCCAGCCAGCGAGGGAGTACCCTAGCAAGGTGCATTTCCTTAAAACTATTCAAACAAAAACGGATTTAGCATTACGTATTATGGACTCAAAAAGTACGTTGATGGTTTCATTTTTACATTTGACTGTAAAGTTTTGTAACACTTAAAAGATTACACTTACCATACAACAGAAAAGGGAAAGATAAAATGCTCTTACAGTATTCTGATTATCCTTAAGGGATCCAAGCTTCTCTCTGAAAATATATCGTGAATTCCCTCCAAAAGAAGAGTGAAGATAAACAATGTCCATTTGTTACGTTACTGTTGCGTTACTCGCTTTTTGGATTACGTCATGTGTTCTCGAGTTCGCGGATGAACTCGTGTTCTTGTAGGAGAATAAAATAGTCAATACAGCCGCCAACATGTTCTCGTTTATTCAGCGATACAACCAAGCATAACACATTTAGTTAACAGACGTAACGTACAATAGATATTGATGAAAATCTATCGTTGTTATTATAAGTAGAACAAGTAACCTATCAGTTGTTTCAACGCTTACATACGACAACTTTCATATTAATTTAGTTATTTTCAAACAAGCCGACGCACCTCTATGAAAAGAAAAATTGTTTAACTCATGAAGTAATTCCGTAAATTCTTCGCAGTCTCCACAGTCTCAAAACCCAGACGCCTGCAATTTCGTGTCGTTGTTGTGCACATACTGGGTGTCCTGCGTATAGACCATACGAAAAAATGGTACGTTGCAGAGAATTTCGGCGGTATTGCCAGTCTTAAACCTATGAAATATTCAGTTTGATCTAACGGCGAGTACCCGAATGAATAGTTGAGTAAATGAATAAAAGAATGCAATAAATGGAATCATTGGCTCAACTTGATTGAGAGGCCCCGTGAAAGATCAAAAAAGATTGTCCATCTGTTGTAACATGATGTACACCATTGCTATTGCAATGGACTGGTAATTATCAAGCGCTACTTAAAAACCGTTAATTTGTTACATATTTGGAAGAAACATGCCTTGAACCAATCATTGATGTTACTGCCAAAAAGTGAATCCTTCCTTAACCGCATACAGCAAACAGAATACAAACACCCAAACGAGAAGAAGTTTGAACTAAGAAGAAAAAAAACAAAAAAATACGAACTTGCAAAATGTTGCAACATGCTGCTGAAATGCGACTCAAGCAAAACGCAATGAACATAATAACTTACATTGCACTGGTGCTACAAGCACGAAAAATAAAAACAATGGAATATTAAACAAGATACAAATTATACTACGCGCGTGGGAAAGAAAAACAAAACAGATTCCCAAATAAAAGGTTAAAACAAAACAGATTCCAAAGGAACGCCAATGAACCAAAAAGCCAAAATTCTACAGTCGGGGATGTGCAATTTTAACGGTTCATTTGTTTTAAGGACGTTCGCGCTAATTGTTTCTGCGCATCCTTACTGCGCACGAAATTCACACGCCACGTCATTCATCGAGC
>OMLO01005995.1_pt1 | contig 10215 bp, 8 predicted proteins | sample 1674811 | NCBI WGS metagenome assembly OMLO01 (sample SAMN06265003, study PRJEB25207) | coral metagenome | isolation source: Coral host | place: Mexico:La Bocana,Puerto Morelos, Mexico | collected 2008-11-13
CAGCTACAGCGCATGGTGCACAAGCACAGATGGATTGTAATAGTGCCTTGGTTGAAGCGAGCAATCCCTGATCCCCTGAAAAGGGACCACTTGTGTTGCGCGGCGGCGAATCCAACCAATCATTGTATGATTTTCGATTTCTTTTAAAGTCTGAAGACCTGAAGCAAGTATCCAAAAGATTTCAAAAGATCATGTTCAATTCTTCTTGGATCCAGTATTTCAATTTGAATTTGAGTTTCTTGATTGAATCAAGCCATTTCCGGTTCCTAAACCGAGACGTGACTTTCTGGGATTTCGATTTGACTCGTCATTGATCGCTGATCTGTGATAAGCAATGGATCCATCGACTGTCCTTTGCGTTTCGTGTGACCAACGCTTTGGGGATGAAGACCGCTACATGGAGACACCAGCTCCATTGAAGTGGGCCCGCATGAGAATGAACAGCGTGACTGGAAGGTGTGACTTGCCAGAAGGTCAAGAGTGCTATTATTGCGAGGCTGCGTTTAGACACTGTCATATGGCTTCTCGGATACGCCTACGCAAGGGAAGTATGGATACACTGGCATGGACATCATGGGACACTATGGCGCCTCCATCGTGGTGCTGCACGGACACAAGGAGGCCACCAGTGCATGCGTTGGAGGCTTAATGCACATACGTGCACCAGGATCCAGTGCGCACAGTGCCAATAGCACAATGCAAGATAGATGCGCTGCATTGGAACTGTAGGGTTGGCACTTGGCGGATTGGGGCTGATTCTGGTCGTGCTCTGTTGGACTGGTGTGACAAGGCACTTGTCATGACAGGGAACATCGACACTGAGGCCACCATGAAGCCTGACTACCAAGGCTATAGCTCCGGCTCACCCAGGCAATGAGGACCATCTTTCTGAAGCAGTACATTTGAAACAACAGCTGGCCTCATTACAGGCACTTCTTGTATCTGATTGTTTTTTCTTTCCAAAGCTGGTGGCCACTTGAAGTTTTGAAGTCACTCTCTTATTGAGATGGGTGTTTGTCACATCCTCAACTATCTCAACTCTTGACAAGTACTTTCCTTGATGCATAAAGGAACTTTCAAGTTCCAACCATTGATTTTCAGGGGCTATGTTGGTTTTAGGAAGGGTACATGTAACCCTCATCTTCCAGTTCCCTTTATATTTGGAACCTTTGGCTCCCAGGCAAGCCAATATATCAGGTAACGATCGACCCCTTGGTTCCAAATCTGTAGGGAACCGGAAGACGAGGGAATGACAAGAACTGGTTGGCCATCATTGCTTCCCATATTTCTACAACTCCCCATGTTTCCAAAGGTTTTTTTAGAAAAAAACACCCATGGGGTCATACCGGGTTCCCGTTAGCAACCTCGAAAAAAGCCTGGTTGGTTGGGTTATATAGGGGATTATACTACCCAATTATATAGGGATTATGTTTAACCATTATAAGAATCCCCATTAAGAACACCAGGATTCAATGGAAAGTAAGGCCGTTTTTGTTTCGTGGCTCAAGTGGTTGTTTTTTCCTGGAACCTAGTGGCCATCCATTTTTGTTTTCATGTTAATGGCCCAGAACCTGGATGATTCTATAAGGCGAAGAGATCGAACGTGACAATGGTCACCCGGACCGTCGTGTAATCTCGAATCTCGGATCTCGAATCTCGAATCTCGGATCTCGAATCTCGGACCCCTAATGTCGGAAGTGGAATCTCGAATCTCGGATCTCGAATCTCGAATCTCGGATCTCGAATCTCGATCTCGAATCTCGGAGCTCGAATCTCAGATCTCGGATCTCGAATCTCGGATCTCGAATCTCGGATCTCGGATCTCGAATCTCGGATCTCGAATCTCGGATCTCGAATCTCGAATCTCGGATCTCGAATCTCGGATGTGGAAGGTCGGATCTCGAAGTAGTAGTAGTAGTAGTAGTAGTAGTAGTAGTAGTAGCAGTAGCAGTAGTAGTAGTAGTCGTACTAGTAGCAGTAGTAGTAGTAGTAGTAGTAGTAGAAGTAGAAGTAGAAGTAGTTGTAGTAGTAGTCCTGGTCCTAGAAGTAGTCCTAGTAGTAGTAGTAATAGTAATAGTAGTAGTAGTAGTAGTAGTAGTAGTAGTACTAGTAGTACTAGTAGTAGTAGTAGTAGTAGAAGTAGAAGTAGAAGTAGTTGTAGTAGTAGTCCTAGTCCTAGAAGTAGTCCTAGTAGTAGTAGTAGTAATAGTAATAGTAGTACTTGGCTATCGTGTTGAACTTGTGTAGTTATAAGTTTGCTAACTCATGTTACAAGTAGGGTTATAACCATGTTAACTTATGTTACAAGTGGTTAAGTTCAAAATAAGTTGATGGTTTTGGAAGGGCAAGTTGTATGACACTTGGGAACTTGTAGTGGACTTGTAGTTCACAGGTCAATGAGTTTTAGAAAAACTTATTTTGAACTTAGTGTAGTTATGTTTTTCGTGTTTTTGGAACTTTTTTTTTGATCACAAAATCATCTAGAGAATATAACATTGACATGGATTTGGCTGGCTGGCTTTTTCTCGCAGGTTTTAAGGCATGGCTCAACTAGAAAAGCAAATCAAAGCTTCGCAAAAATTTTTATGTGGCCTGTTGGGTTTGCCGAATTTTGGAACGGTGCGTGAGCGCCAGTTGTCGCAAATTTTGGTTGTCTTGGAAAAGTCACCAGCTTCTGGCACAGAAAAAGCTGGTGAAATTTTGGACTTGTTGGATAGTCGCATTTGGGGTGATCAGATCTTGGGAGAACTGAAAGAGAAAATTGCTGCCAAAACAGATGATGGCATCAAGGAACGTCGGGGCATGCAAAACTTTACTCGTTTGCATGAATTCATGCCATCAGCAGTTTGGACGCAGTTGCAGACCACATCCAGTGTGGACAAGCGAGTGGAGGCGATCACCCGTTTTGCGGCGAGTCTTGGCTTGAGATGTCCATCCGAAGGCACGCTGGCTTTGTTGTTGACACTGAGCGTATGCCTTTTTTGGCAGCGTTCGTGTTCTGAGCAGGAAAAGTATGACCTGCTGCAGAGGTTTAAGCCAAAAATCAAGAAATGGTTGCAGCAAGAGCCAGAGCCAACCGTTTACATGTTGGAACTTCCAGGCACGTGGCAAGATTTCTCTGTTGCACTCAAGGAGAAATTGTTTCCTGCGGGGAAAGAACCTCATGTGCCTGAGGGGTTGGATTTGTCTGAAGTCGAGCAGATAGTCCGCGCGTTTCCTTTGCGGAAAACCAAGACATCAGATTTCAACACAACCAATCAGCCACAGACACACTTGCCAGAGATGTCTGGAATGAACAACATGATGGCCTTGGGAAGTTTCATGGCAGGTTTCATGCAGCGTCTTGAGGGACGGGGTGATGTGCAAGTCACCACGGCTTTTCAAGCGCAGCGGCAGTCTAGTGGAAGTGGTCTACAGCTATGCCTGCCAAGCACGCGGCCTGAGGGTCGCGCGGATGCGATTGGCGTTGAGGCCTGCGGGCTACCGTCAGTGGCAGCCTGCGGGCACCCATCCGTTTCTGTAAGGGCAGATGCCTGCGGGCAGCCAGGCACCGCTGCGGCGGTGGACGCCTGCGGGCACCCATCCGTTTCTGCAAAAGCAGATGCCTGCGGGCAGCAACGCACCGCCGAGGTGCTGGACGCGGACCAGGTTGCGTTGACTGCGGCCACGCAACAGGCCCAGGACATGCTTCCAGAAAGAAAGCGTGCCAAAGTGGCAACAATTCAGGAGCAACTTGTTTCTCTGCAGGAAGGGCTGCGTGCCGAAACGCAGGACGGTGATCCGAAGGTTCAAAAAAAGCCAGGCATGAAACGACCGGCTGCGGCCAAAGCGAAAGCGAAGGGCACTCCGGACGCGAAGCCCTCTGCGGAGGTATTCAAACGTCCGTCAGCAGCTTCTGGGAAAAAAACTGGCCACAAAGCACCTGCTGCATCAGCATGCTTGTCGAAAGAAGAGCAACGGAAGCTGTTGTTGGCACAAATTCCGAGCAAACTGAAAGCTCGGTACAAGGATGGCTGTACTACTTGCCGTTTCCGTCCGGGTTGCTGCAACTCATGTTGGCGCAAGAGAGGATTCCAACTTTAGAACGCGACTGAGCATTTGGAGGAAGTGCGGGCAAAAAAAGGGGTTTCCTTGCGTTTCGTTACCGTGTGTGGAAAAGTATAAGTCTTTGTTTCACCTTTTTTTTTGCGCGCCTTATACATGTTCCATCCGCAACTTTTTCGTTTCAAGGACATGGGGTGTGTTGGGTCCCAGAGCGCCTGTCCTGTAAGGGTTGAAGGCTTGGGCTTGCTTGGATCCGCATATTCAAAAACATTTTCTGAAATGACATATTGTGTACCAAAATAATATCCTAATCTTGATAGCATCTCCTATATATTGTCCCTTTCCTTGTCAGGTGCTGTGATGCCGGAGCGCACTGCTGGAGACATTTCGTCGTCCGAGGACGAAAGTAGCTACGAAGAAGTGGTGGTGGAAGAGCCAAAGCCGGTGGAGCCAGAGCCGGAGTTGCCAGGAGACACAACTTCTTCTGAGGAATCCACTAGCGACGAATCCACCAAAAAGCGTACGCGCGAGGTGGAGGGCCCGCGTGGGGAATTGCGGGGCAGGCCCAAGCACCGCAGCCCAGAAACGCGACGCGAGGGCAGGGCATTGCCTGAGGGCCGGGACAAGCGCCCACGTAGCCCGGAACTGCCTGCAGGCAGGGGCAAACGTCCACGTAGCCCGGAACCGCCTGCGGGCAGGGACAAGCGCCCACGTAGCCCGGAACCGCCTGAGGGTGGCAAGGCCAAGGGCAAATCCAAGGGCAAAAAGGGTGCCCAGCAATACGTGCCCTGCCCAATTTGTCGGACCCAGGTCAAAAACAACGTCTGCAGCAAAGACCAACACCAGTACTGGAGTGTCTGGTGCAACACCTGGCGACGCTACAACGCTGGAATGACTTGGAACTTAGCCCAAGCTGCGGCTGAGAGGCAAAAGCGGCGTAGGGAACGGCGCGAGCGCCGGGAGCAACAGGGAGAGGAGATCCCTGCCAAACACCGCAAAGGGAAAGAAGTTGCCCGCAAGGAGAAAGCAGAGAAGAAGAAAGGCGACAAAGGAAAGAAGGACAAGAAGGAAAAAAAAAGGAAGACGAGGCCACCCAGCCCAAGCCCAGAGCCTGCCAGGCCTGCTGGGAAGAAAGGCGGAAGACCTCCAAGCTCGTCTGGAGACGAGGCGGAACCCCGCAGCAGCCGTGGTTCTCGAAAGCAATGGACCAAGGTGTATCATTGGGTCCAGCTGTGAGAACTCCGCGGAATCACCATGACCTGCGGGTCTTAGCGCTGTGTGGCTGGAGGCTACGCGCAGGCTCATCGAAGCATGGGCTTTGCGCTGTGCGCTGGGATCTGCGGGCCCAGGACGTGCTGCTGCGGCACCACCTGAATTAGTTTCTTTTGTACAGGACGTAGACACCACGTGGGAGCAGATTTGGTTTATTTTTTTCCACGGAACTGCAAGTATATAATATCCTTAATCTATAGAATCTTTTTAGTTTCCCAAAACCAAATCTGCTTTATTGTAGGTAGTTGCGCTTGGACTGTTGCATGTATCGCTGGTCACATACAGGCGAAAAACTACGTTTGCTATACTCATGCATGTCCGCAGCCGTTTTGTGACTTCCGTAGCCTTTTTTGTTCCGCAGTTTTTTGGTCTGCAGCTTGAATCACTATAGATAGATCATGTCAGGACGGGACGCGACCTTCTTTGTCCAGGCCACGACCTTGGATCGTATGCATCATATGGCCCATTTCGCGGTGCGCAAGGGCCATGACATGTTTGACAACATGTGTTTCATCTGCGGATGTTTGATGGCGGTATCCCACCAGGAGGACCTGGAGGATGCAGACAGAGTCCTCCTCTGTCGCGTCGCTGAGTTGTTTCGGGTGATCTTGAGCGGAAGTCACCTGGATCTTTTCCTCGATCTGGAGTATACCATCTGTTGTCGCGTGCCTGCGAGGTGCGTGCACGAATGGTGCGATGTCCTGCGGGACGCACGTGCGGCAGAGAAGTTTGTTGCTGCGGCAGCGTTGCTTCGAGCTTACTGCAAGATTTTACCACGCTATCTGCTCTTGCGGGAGCATAATTGGTTGGAAAAGTCCACGGACTTGTTGCTGGATGCAGCGGAGCGCCTGCGAGGACTCCGTGCTTAATTAGGTAGAATGTTTCTTATTCTGGACGACCATCAATCCGGATCAGTTACCAAGGACAAAAAAAGACTTGTCCGCGGTTGTCCGTCCGGGTCCGCGAGGGTCCGCGGTTGTCCGCGGGTTTTATCATAATATATGCGGTTGTCCGCGCTTTGGTATCTATAGTAGGTATTTACATATACATCATTAACATCATCATCTTATCTTGTCCGCGGGTTGGTCTGCCTCGACATTGCCGGTTGGCCGCGGGTTTCAGGTGTTTTTCTGTGTTTTCCACGTTTTTCGTTTCGATGCCGCAGCCATTTTTGTGTTCCTTGTCCGCCTGCTCTCGCAACTGCGGTTGTGAATTTTTTCATTCCTGCGGGACCATGTCAGTGTCTGAGGGCACCCAGCCAGAGACCACATTGCAGTACCTGTGTAAATTCTGCGGAATGCTATACCCAGAGTCTGAAGGACGGCTGCATGGCAAGACCTTTGTCTGCACTCCGTGCGGCAACCATGACCGTGCCTTGCGTAGAAATCTGGGACAGCAGTCAGAGCTGGGAACGTTCTCTCCAGAAGAATCCAAGGATTTTTTCAGGAAGTTGCTGCAAAGAAGGCAAGAAAGCTCCACCGCAGGCGGACGTCTGTCTTGGACCACGGTAAGAGCCGTCATGATTACATCTCTGACGGAGCGTGCAATCATGTCCTACCGCGGTGACGTGGAATGCACCGAATTGCCGCTGTCTGTGTATGCGTCGAAAGGTTGGCCTGAAGAGGTGGTGAAGAAATGCGAAAGCGTCTGGAGCGACGACTACGGTGTTTGGTGCTACAAGGTCCCAATTAGGAAACAAACCTGGTCACAGACATATGAGCGAATGGAGAGCAAAGTGCTGCAACAAGAACAGGAAGCTAGCAAGAAGAACACCAAAGGTCGCAAGAAGGAAGAAGAAGACTGGGACGTGCCAGTTGCGGCTGACACCAGCAAGGGCTCTACGGAGAAGCAGGACGCCAAGCGAGAAGCTGCTGCAGCCAAGAAGATTCACACGCAGAATCACAAGATTGCCACGACCGCTGCCAAGGCAGTTGGGTCTTTGGCACAAGCGGAATCCTCTCTGAAGGCCTGCGAGCTGAAGGCAGAGCAGGCCAATGTTGGCAGTGACGAATTGGCGGTCAGCCGTCCAGTGTCTGCCAAGTTGCAAAGCTGGTATGCCGCAGCGCGTTCTGCCATGGACGCACAAGAAGCCAACCGCAAGCTTGCCGAAGGCGTCGCTCCCACGGCGCTGCAGCCCTTGCCCTGGGATGCTGAAGACCTGAAAGCAACCCTGAAGCAAGTATCTGAGTTGCAGAAAGCTTTGAAGAGCTGTTTGCCTGTCAAGCCTAAGCGCACCGCTCCTGCGGGAGACGGCACACAAGGCACGTCGGCACCTGTGGCTGCGGCCCCCAAGCGCAGACGCACCAAAACCCCTGCCTGAGCATGATCCTTGGAACGCGTGCTTACACGCGGAAATATCTTTTCTAATTCGACTGCATCCCGCGTCTGCGTGTAACATCCTGGAAGCCAGGATGTTCTGTAGTGTTTCTCGACGCTCTGTCTGACCTCTATACTTTGCATTTCTGCATGTGATGTCGGAAAAGAAGAATGCGTGAAGCAAAACATGTTATGGATTTCCAATCTAAAGATATATACAAATATAATATACATATATGTAAGCATAGTGTATATTCTCAACATGGTATAGTAAATAATATAAGTTGTAAAAAGCAAGTTCTCCAGGGTCCATGTTCTCCGAGTCTCAACATTGTCCTTTATGTGTCAACGGCTCAAATGAAAGTCAATTCCAGCAGACACATGACTTTCCAACCGGGCAAACGTCAACGTGTGGAGCTTCGTCGTCTGAATCCAGCAGAACCTGCCTTGCAACAGTTCAAGGCTTTGAAGCAAATCACGAGTTTGACAAATCAAGAGTGCAGAGCGGTGGTGTCCTTGTTGCATCCAGAAGGAAAAGGTCACCGCACAGGCGTGGGCGGAGCACGTCAGTACGGAAGAGCACAGGAATGCCTGCGGGCGTTTGACATAGATGGTATCTCGATACCATACATGTCCTTGCAACTGTTGCTGCAAGCAAAATGTGACAGTTGCCCTGGGTATAGGAAGCTGTTGCGTACCTGTGCGGCACGCAACGGAAATCAGCTGCGGTTGATTGCCTATACCGATGAGACGCATGGGGGCAACGTACTAGCGGCTCCGGCGGCACGGAAAGTAGCTTTATTGTATCTGGCCTGGTTGGACTTTCCAACCTTGCACATGGAAGCAATGTGGCTGACCGCCAGCCTCATCAAGTCTGCGGACGCCAACTCGTGTACCGGAGGGTATGCCCGTATACTGAAAGAAATCTTAGAGCGTTACAAAGAAGAAGCATGTAACGGCATGGCAATACAAATGGATGATGCTTGCGAGCTCATCTTTGTAAAGGATGTGATACTTTTGAGCGATCACGAAGGTTTCCGCAGCGCCCTTGGATGCAAGGGTGCAGCGGGTCTGAAACCTTGTATCAAATGTTCAAACGTCCTCAGCAACGGAAAAGCTGAAGGTGTCTCTGGCAGATATCTGTGCGACAGATGTGAGCAAATTTCAAGAAATAAGTCTCAGCGGGGTCAGAGAAATAGCAAACATGCTAGAGTCTGAGCATGTCCAATCCAAAAGAGAAGACTTGCAGACTCTTCTTGGGTGGAAGCATTCCACTCTAAAACATTCTGTATTCCTTTCAGATACTCTGACAGATTGGTTTGTCAGTATGAATAACATACAATACGATTCCATGCATGACTACTGGAGTAACGGCATAGTGGCGCAGGAACTTGGACTCTGGTATAGTCATTTTTGTTGGAACAGCAAGAAAGATATAAAGCATATCCGTGGATATGTGGAGCTGGGCTGGACCGCGGTCAGCCACGGTCTTGCCCAAGGGACCGGCAATCCGGCGCATCCTTTTGATGCTAAACTGTGGAAAGTAGGGCAAGACTTCCGTGGAGATGCGGCCACCTGCTTGCTCTGTCTGCCTCTTTGCGCAGCTTTCAGTGAAGAAGTTGTACGCGGAAGAGTGGCGAATATGGATCCAATGTTGGATTCATTGCAAGCTTTGCGTGAAGTCTGTCGTTGTTTGCAAAGAAGCAAAGTTGATCACCTGTGGGCGCGCAACCTTCACTGTTACCAAATAAGACATATGGAAGCTTTCCAAAAAGCTTATGGAACAAAATATGTCCGCCCAAAAATGCACTTCGCACTGCATTTACAAGAACAGGCGCTGCGTTTACAAAAATGGGTCGACTGCTTTGTGTGTGAACGCAAACACAGAGCATATAAAAACACGTGCGCGCGTGGGTTTGTCACCAGTCGAACAACTTTTGCCAAAACGTGTTTACTGCAACTTGTTTCCATGGAGCTGCAATTGGGACAATCTGCGGATTTCTTGCAACCCCACTTGAATGGCAAAGCCACGTTGACAGACACTTTGTCCAATATTTTCCCAAACTCAGCAGAAATCCTGTTGGCGTCTAGTCTGGACGTAAAAGGGGTAACGTTTGGTCGAAAGCAATTTCTGTTACTGTCCTCGACCTGCGCGGTCGAAGTGCATGCAGCTGTCAAAGAAGACAAAAATTTCTACCTCTTGGTGGAAATCTTGGAAACAGATCCAGTGGACAGACCCAAAGCGGTTGGTCAAACGTACTGGCGTCGATCCGTTGGCGCTGCTCGATCGCAGGCGCTGTTGCCATTAAAGGACGTTTTTGCCGTCGCTTTCTGCCCGGTCTTTGCCAGAGACGATGGACAAAATGTCCTTTTGCTCGAATGAATTGTCTGTTTGAAAAAATGTGGCCGCGTTCTTGTGCTTCAACAAAAAAAGACCCTGAAACAAGCTTTTTTAGTTCAAAACGAAAAAACTGAAAAAACATACAAAAAACTTATTTTGAACTTATCCTACTTATAACTTCACTTATAAGTTCATTGAAACCAATACTTGATAACTTCACTTATAAGTTCAATAACTTGGTT
>OMLO01005996.1_pt1 | contig 10212 bp, 5 predicted proteins | sample 1674811 | NCBI WGS metagenome assembly OMLO01 (sample SAMN06265003, study PRJEB25207) | coral metagenome | isolation source: Coral host | place: Mexico:La Bocana,Puerto Morelos, Mexico | collected 2008-11-13
AATGTAAGGAAAGGCCGCAGATTGCCATATGTTGCTTAGAATGATTAGGTAAATTAAAATGTCTAGCGACTGGTTTTCCTTTCTACGTCGCGAAGGTGTTCTCGGAATCAGTCACCTAGTCGTTGTCCTGTTTCACCGATGTGTATACTTTTGCAATAAGTGCAAGTTATGCACCAATACAGTTGTCAATGTAGCAACCGTAGCGTTCAGATTCGGGGCCATAATGGGGCTAGTTACTAAGAAAGTATGATCATTTTTGCGTGTCTACTAAAACAAAAATGGGTCCACAATTTGTACTTGTGGGCTCATGCTTAGTTTTCTTCCATTCAGTTGGAGTTTTTAATTGTCAGTATCTGGGAGTTGAAAAGCTACAAGGGACAAGGCAATCACTATCACAATCACTTCAGGAAGATCTCTTCCTCTTTTTCCTTCAGAAATTTTTATCTTTGAACTGCTCGCTATTGGCCTCTCCCCTCTCACCATGTCAGAATTTTTTAGTGAGGTAGTGTATGTGTGTGTTTTCTGGAACCAAACTCTTGAGCAGAGTTTGAGTGACCATGTGCATAATGCTCATAATTTAAACACCTGACAATTGGATTTGAAAGATTATTTTGTATGCTGAATTTTTTGTTCAGTCCATGTGATTATATTCTGTAAATAATCAAGATTTACCTGTCTATCAACTTTGTAGGAAGGAGATGTTGTGGTAATGAATCACTTTACAAGAGAACAGTGTATACTACACTTTCAACCTGTAAGAAGAGTTCAAGACAACTTTAGAAGGCTCAAAGGTATTTTATAATGATATTATAATATATATTTGAAGAAAACCCTTAATTTTGGCTTCACCCACTTTTAACTTGAATTGTAATAGACCAAAAGTCTGTAGAGTGGGTTCAAAGCCACCATACATCTTATCATGCCTATTTACAATTTGAAAATGAAACATGCTGGTCACCAAGCTTGTTTTTAAGTTGTAAGTGCTTAAAGCTAAAATTCTACCTCGCATTTGCATACAATCGGAGGTCACGTGAGATAGCAAGCATGTGATATCCGAGCTCAGTGCAAGTTAGCTGTCCGAGCAAGTAGTCTAAAGTTTATAATATGCAGTCCTATTTTCGAGTGTTTTAGAGCTTATTGCGTCTTGTGGTTAACATGTCTGGAGTTAAAGAATCCGCAGAATCGGCTAACGAAGACCAGTTATTGGCCTTCGATCCAGACGAGGACAACAACGCCGGAATATCCGGAGAGAAACATCTCAACATGCCAAGAATCATGGTGGCAATGGCTTCGAGTGAGTCAAACATTTCGATGTCGTACACTGACGTAAAGCTCCTTTCATCAGCGATATTGACCTTGTCACAGTAACTCCCTTCAAAAGGGAATGGAAAAGGCAATGGTAAATGACTGTTTGATGATCGAGAACATCAAGACGGTCATCCCGCCAAAAAACCTGCCAAAAACAGCTCGAGCTCCTCGAGCGACCAACATGGTTTAGAGAGCGAAGAAGACATTCAGACTCTCATGGATAAAGTAGCGGGGAAGATGGCAATCTTGAGGCTGAAGAGCCAGAGGAAGATGAAATTCTAGCGGACTTGGAGAAGGAGTACGAGTCTGAAGACCTGACTGGCAAACATATTCACAGCCCACAGCTTGCCAAACTACTTAACAAGATGTTCCGCAACCGTTTGCCGGATAAATTGCTGAAAGAAAAGCTTGAGCGCCAAGCTAGACTGGAAAATTGCAACACTGCTAAACACACAAGGGTAAATCCAGGCATCTGGCGTAAGATACGTGAGCCCACGCAGAAGAGGGATTTGCAGCTGTTCAAAATCCAGCAAGCCGTAGTTAAAGGCATAATCCCAATCACTCGTTTGACTGATCTGTCCATGACAGAGAAGAAAGGCCTAGACCAGTTTGGACTTGATGCTCTATCATTGCTGACGCATGTTAACTATGAACTTGACATGCAGCGAAAGCAACTCATGAAACCTGATATAGGCAGGGATTATGCATCTCTCTGTTCTCCTCATGTGCCGTTCACTGACTGGCTGTTTGGAGATGACCTCCAAAAACAGTTGAAAGACATAGGAGATGTGAACAAAATTGGAGCCAAAGTGCAAGGTCATAGAGGACCCCACAGTCCCCAAACTGGTTTTGTGAACAACAATAACTCCAAGGGATCTTTTTCCCCACAGAAACCAGTAAAAAAACTTGAAGGGTGAAACCTACAGACCTTGGCGACACAAGGATTCTCAGAAGTCCAACACAAACAACAAGAGGCCATCTCAGTAGCTCACGAAGTTCCCACGGTAAATGCTCTCTCAAATTTTGTTGCTGGCAATATAGCTAAATACATCTCTAACTGGAGGTCTATTACCACAGACCAAAGCATCCTTGAGATTGTTTCAGGCTATTTCATTGAATTTGAAAGCTTACCATGCCAGTCAGCTGTGCCACATATTACCTTTTCTAAAGGCGATCTTATCACTGCTGGAGAGATAAGTAAACTTCTAGAGAAGGGAGTAATTAATACAACTACACATTGTGCCACTGATTCATATCCACAGTTTTTACTTGGCTGAAGAAAGATGGGTCTCATCAACTATCTTAAATCTTAAAAAATTGAAACAGTATGTCACATATCACCATTTTAAAATGGAGTTCCTCCAGTGAGCAGTTCAGCTACTTAAAAAAGACTATTGGATGGCAGTTTTAGATCTCAAGGATGTTTATTATTCTGTGACCTCCTCATTCCTGCAAATGCCACGATAGAATTTCAATCAAACTTCAACTTACAGGTAAGTCTCGTTTAATAAAGGAGCTTTTGATAGTTGCATTTTTACTGTGGTAACCTGTTATATAGAAGGATGGCTGCAAGTTGCTTGTTTACTAATGGTTGGACATTTGTGTGATACCATTATTGTAGCATTATGTATGTAGCGTTATGTATGTATTATGTATGCAAACAGTGTGGTAACCCTGTATTTACTCGTGTATAAGTTGACTTTTTATGACCGAAAAATCATCCCGAAAAATCACCCTCGACTTATACACAAGTCATACACAAAGACGTGACCAAAAAATCCAAGAAATTAGCATAACAATCATGCCTGAAGTGCATTAGGAAAACCGAGTTTATTAAACCAGTTCTAATTTTGCTTGAGTTTTGTTATTTTTTCGGTGCATTCTTCGTCATCAAAATCTATGAAATAATAAATGTTAAGTGGTTTAAATGCAAACGTACACGAGATGATTTCTATTGTGTCTTTTGATCTGTAGAGCAAACCTTTATTCTTAGAGCTTGCAGCTGTTTACAGTGCTGAACTTTTGTATGATTACAGTAGCTTAGTGACCTGGCAAATGATGTTGCCCTCACCTGCATCTTGGGAAAGGACGTGGAGTTTTCTTCGTTTCCAGTACTCCTCAAATTCGTAGTTTGCTTACCAAGTTTTCTAAGATGGTGGTGTTTACAACTACACATTGTGGCACTGATTCATATCCACAGTTTTTACTTGGCTGAAGAAAGATGGGTCTCATCAACTATCTTAAATCTTAAAAAATTGAAACAGTATGTCACATATCACCATTTTAAAATGGAGTTCCTCCAGTGAGCAGTTCAGCTACTTAAAAAAGACTATTGGATGGCAGTTTTAGATCTCAAGGATGTTTATTATTCTGTGACCTCCTCATTCCTGCAAATGCCACGATAGAATTTCAATCAAACTTCAACTTACAGGTAAGTCTCGTTTAATAAAGGAGCTTTTGATAGTTGCATTTTTACTGTGGTAACCTGTTATATAGAAGGATGGCTGCAAGTTGCTTGTTTACTAATGGTTGGACATTTGTGTGATACCATTATTGTAGCATTATGTATGTAGCGTTATGTATGTATTATGTATGCAAACAGTGTGGTAACCCTGTATTTACTCGTGTATAAGTTGACTTTTTATGACCGAAAAATCATCCCGAAAAATCACCCTCGACTTATACACAAGTCATACACAAAGACGTGACCAAAAAATCCAAGAAATTAGCATAACAATCATGCCTGAAGTGCATTAGGAAAACCGAGTTTATTAAACCAGTTCTAATTTTGCTTGAGTTTTGTTATTTTTTCGGTGCATTCTTCGTCATCAAAATCTATGAAATAATAAATGTTAAGTGGTTTAAATGCAAACGTACACGAGATGATTTCTATTGTGTCTTTTGATCTGTAGAGCAAACCTTTATTCTTAGAGCTTGCAGCTGTTTACAGTGCTGAACTTTTGTATGATTACAGTAGCTTAGTGACCTGGCAAATGATGTTGCCCTCACCTGCATCTTGGGAAAGGACGTGGAGTTTTCTTCGTTTCCAGTACTCCTCAAATTCGTAGTTTGCTTACCAAGTTTTCTAAGATGGTGGTGTTTTCATCAAGCGTTCCTTCGAAACTCTTCAGCATTTCTTTGGTCTTCTAAACTCCTTTCAAACTCAACTTTGAGATAAAGGTTTGCTAAATGCAATGCAATTTACTTCCAAATATCGTAAGATACATTGTACTTCTCTAGTAAAATGAAGGGCTCGTGTGTACTTAAATCGTGATGACATAAACAAGTCCTAATAAATTTCACAGACCCCAATTACAATTTGCTCAGCTTTTTTTAGTATTTACTGTGTTTTCAATACATGCTAAGGAAGAAAAGATTAACTTTTTGGGAAATTTCTATTGGTCTGAATTTCACTTCTTTAACCAGAAATAATGACAAATCCAATTTTTAACCCTGAAAATGGGGGGTTGACTTATACGCGGGAAAATATGGGTATTTATCATTCAAATTAAGCTTTTAAAGTGCCTGTGAAATGACAAATAATTGCTGCTTATTTGAAAGCCTTTTCAAAAAAAAGAATCTTTTCCTTTTTGAAATCTCATTTTTCATTTTAGAGATAATGATGTTTCTGCATTATGCAAATTAGATAAGTGATGACATCATGAGGTTTGCAGCTTAAGGTCATTCCACTATACCAGTATTGCGCTGTGCATCCCCTACTGTGCACAATTTTACACGTGATTAGTGCGCACATTAGAAAATGGCTTTTTCTTTATTGCTGGACCCCGCTATAGAAGTAAATCGTCATTTCTTTGAAAAACGAGTGTGGTAACTTATAATTTTTTTCTGTTGTTTTCAGTTGAATAATAAATTTCTCTATGTAAAATAAAAATGGCCCAATTCTCATTGTAGAACAAGAAACAATCATGGGAAACGTGAATTATATATTAGACTATAAGAATGGTGCTATTTACAAGGATTTATAGGGTACAAACAAGGTGCTGTTGCTCCCGGCATCGACAAAACCTGGACTTGATCACAGACTGGATCACCGATCAGGTCACGGATTGGATCCGGATCAGATCACGGATCAGATCACAGAAAAAAAATTAAAGAAATCCAAAAAGATAAAATCGTTTATAAGATGATATTAAACAAAAAATAAAAGTGCAAAACTAAAATATGTTACATGAAAAAAAGTATGTTGCATTGCAAGCTAGCCTTCCATGCAGACGGGTGCTAAGGGCTTTCACAAGCTTTTTGTGTGTTCTCCCAACGTCCCACATGGCTTATTGCGCCAATAAATCCATAGAAAAAAGTGGTCTATTGCTTAAATAAGGATTATTTTTAGACTATAAGAATAAGATACATGATGATTTTAGATCTAGACTGATCTGCAAAAACTTGTGTGATCACTTTGCTTGTTAGTTCAATATGCTTGTGGAATATAGATCGCTTAGCGTAAAACAAGTTACCAGTAATAGAAGAAACTCACTAGTATTACTGTTTATTACATGGACTATATAAATGGACCACGTGTACTTCAGTAGTGATCATATATAAAAATATTACCCCTCACCTCATTTTTTGCCACTTCTTTTACATGTGCTAAGATGATATTGAATCCTTGATATTGATGTGATGTCATCATTTTCCAAAATAATAAAATTATCCATCCTTGTGAATTTTTAGTTTCATCAGATGTGAGAACCTCTAATAACTTGGTGTTTCTCAACGTTTAAGCCCAACAAGGTTCCTCATTATGTAATAGAGCACATTTGAATTTCCAAGTTTGCGCATTACCTGACATTCAAAGGGCAGCCCTATAAGGCTCTCGAATAGGTCAAAAGATGAGTTATTGCCCAAGTTGTGACTAACTAAACAGTTCCTTATCTAGGACAAGTACATTGTATTAATTTCAATGTTGAAACTCAAGAGTAATACTTTTTGTTTTGATGGCAAAATAAACGCAATGACAGATATTTTTGTTACTTTACAGCCGCTTTGTTGATGTCCCTACGAAGGGCACCAACATGTTGTCTCCATACAAGGCTTTATAAATTTGGGTAAAACACTTTTCCGAATAACTCACCAATGAATAAGTGCATAAATCTAAATCATGACGAGGTTGTTTATATATCAATTTTCATATCTCAGCTTCTTGATTTAATTTATTGAATGGTTGCGATTTTTATTTTTGATAGCGTGACACTGTAACCCAGCCATACAGGAAAAGTAGCTTTTACGAGGTGATATATTTTAAAACAGAAATAATAACTGACTCGGCAGGTCTTTTTTGAAGGGTGCAGGGTGCAGGGTGCAGATTGAAATTTAATTATAACTGGAAAACCACTGGCACTAAAAAGAAATGGTCAAGCTGTAGACTTACTGTGACTGTTAGATGACGCTGTTCACGATCACTCAGTAAGATGGCTTCCACCTAAATGCCAAACCGGCCAAAGCGATGGGAGGAGAGTATATACATCTGAAATAGGTGCTGAATTTGGTTTGTTTCTTGCCTGTGAGTACCAAAATGAAAGCACATTGTAGCTTTTGCTAATATATGCGTCGGTTAAAATCTTATATTATTTCATTTCTTCATTTATTTGCTTCATTTGTGATGGCAATCTTCTGTTGTCGAGGGAAGACCCGAGCCAAATCCGGAATTGATGGAAACATCTGTGGAGTGGCCATCCAGATGGCTTTGAAGAGATTTTCACTGGTCTCTGAGCGTGTCGATGGATGAGTACTTATAGTGGATCGAGTCAATAACCTAACATTTAAAAAGGGTGACACCTGTTACTATGGAAGCATGGAGTGTTCAAGTTAAAATTACTTCCAAAAGTAAAGAGACTTCAAGCAAATGATGAAATTTGTCCCTTGTATAGCACCAATAAAATTGGCATTCAGTACTTGATTGACCTTGTGTGTAAACCACAAGACCTGCCTGATGAAATGATGACTATCTCTCGATTGCCTTCTTCCATGGCGGCGCGTACTGCATGAAACTCCTCTATGAAAGTCAGTCAGCAAAATAACTTTCAGAGCGGCATGGGCTCCATTATGTCTTGCAGACTTTACTTTGGCTTGTAATGCAACATTTCTTATTTTCATTTAACATATTTTAGTTTTCCACTTTTATTTTTTTATTTATCATTACATCATAAACGATTGATTTTTTTTATTTTTCTTCCTTCAAAACTTTTTTTTCTGTGATCTGATCCAGGATCCGATCTGTGATCCAGTTCGTGATCTGTTCTGTGATCCAATCCGTGATCCGATCCTTGATCTGATCTGTGATCCGATCTCTGATCCGATCCGTGATTCGATCTGTGATCCGGTGCAGGTTTTGTCGACGCCACTGTTACTCCTAAATGAACATGACAACCCTTCATTTTATTTTAAAATTTAAGTTCTTATAATATAAACAATCGATAGGCAAAGTTTGACAAAAATCTCATTGGAGGTTCTATTTCAGTGGAATGACCTTAGATGGTAAAATACTAGATACCAGAAATATAAAAGCTGTGTTTTTCAAACTTGACACCAAAAATGTTCAGCACAAAAGAAACTAAATAATACCCATAGTATTGTTGTCATGGAAACTCTTTTGGCTCCAGTCTCTTTCAGTAAGAAACCAAATGTCCTCAGACAGAGACTGCTGTTTGGAAGAGACATTGTAACCATATTGTCTTACCTCTCACCATTAGATTGGCTGGAGTAGATGGTCCTTGGTTAAGATAGAAACTCGGAATTGTTGTTTTAATTAAGACAGGACCAGCAGCAGAACTGCTGTCATGGCAACAGCACAACAGGTTTCATTTTGTGTCTTTTTTGATAAACATTTCTGGTGAAAAAGTTTGAAAAACACTGCTTCAATATTCCCAGAGATATCATTTATTCAGTATTTTACAATAGTTGCAAACCTTGTGACACCATCACTTTCCTAATTTGCATAATAGAAAAACGAAAAACGATATTCCAAAAAGGAAAATGTCATTCTTATTTTTTTGGAAAAGCTTTTCAATTATGCTGCAATTATTTTTCATTTCATAGGCACTTTAAAATAGTGCTGGAATCTATTTAATTCTTTCCCTCTTTCCCTCCTTTTCCAGCTACTGTGTTCATCTGTGTGAAAGTTTCTTCATAATCTTTGCACCCTTGTATGTTAAATCTTTGCACCAAAATCACTTTAAGTGTTTAATTTGAAGTATCTGATATATTTTTTCCTTGATAATGGAGTGATGAATACTCCAAAATGTCTGATTTTTCATACATGTATCATTGCTGTGAGTCCTAAGTTTTGTTTAAGGCGACCTGTTGTATATGACTTCTATGTTCCATAGCATGTTCATCTTTTTCTTTTCATAGTTTTCATGCAATCCTTTTTTATGGGGGCATGTGCACCAGTGTTGTAAACGACAGCTTGCCCAATTGAATAAAGAATGTTGTGTTTTACTGCAGTGAGTTGCCTTTGATCATCAGTGATTCGAAACTGCACAAGTTTTTACTAAAGTAAGAAAAAAGTTAACATCGAAGATCAGAAAATTCTTTATGTCTTGTCAGCAGATGAATCAAAACCCAGTCTCTGCCACAGGAATGGCAAGGAAATGTCCAGGAACCCTACCTTGGTTAAGGCACTAACGCTCATCCTTATTTAAATTTGGTGTCCCCTACAATTTCTGTGCTGCTGCTCAGCTCAAGCCATACTTCACTTGCAAGAATATGCTTTCCGTGGTGCAATGCCGCTTGTGGGGTTTCCAAACTATTAGTCACCCTGCTTTAAGGTTGCCAATCCTGTAATGGCTTGGTTTTAATGAACTATGGCATGTAGTCATGTTCGGTGGCCAGAAATTGACTGCAGCACTTATATATAGTGTACTACTTGTGGATGTCAGCAGTGTTAAAAAAACAGAAAGCCTCACTACTCCTTCCTTGGCTCTGTTTTTCCACTCTATGCTGGTAGTACTTTGATATAGATTTGAATTTCAATTTCTGTCATTCTGTTTTGTTGGCAAGCCACATGCATGACTTGCAAGGTCAGCTTGTGTCAGGTAAGGATGTGTGCAAAGTGATCTGATAACTTGGTGGACATATATAAGACAGTGGAAATTTAGAAATCCTCTGCTGTTAAGAGGTTGCTGTATCAGCTGCTGATGACTTAAAAGCATACTTAGAGGTCTGGACAATAATTATTTTCTGCCAAACCAATAGATGATGGATTGTAAGGGAACACCAATATTCTCTGAATAGAATTTTACTGCAGGAATTCTCTATACTCAAGACTGGAGTAGCAGTTGGTTGTTGTTGACTGCTGAGGCTGAGAACTCATATCTCACAAACAGACTGCACAAAGCATTTCAGGTTGTTTCTGGGGTGGTATATTTGTTACCGTATACCTTCAGATTGCCATTTTTTTCCAAGATCGGATTTTAGATCTAGGTAATAGTCAAAGTGTGGTCTATCATTTGTAAAAAAAAAATGAAAAAGGGGTGAATATTGGCAGAGAAATGAGCATATTTCGTTTTGACTGGAAGTTAAAATCTTTCTTTTGATTGACACCCATATGACATGTATGCACTCAACCAAGATGGTTTGTGGGAATTATCACAAGAGCCGCCATTCTTGATAGTTGTTGTTTTGGCGATGATTATCGGTGTCATTGGTTGAACTTTCAGAGCAGTTTGTTTTAGTTATTTTCATCCCATAGCCATGGGTAAACATGGACCACGAAAATGTCTGTGGGCCAGTTTGAAAAAGCGAAATAAGTGACAAACAAATTATGTAACAGTCATGAGGGACAGAGCGAAAGCTAACTTGGCGGCATAATTGCTCGAAGATGCACTAAAGGAATCTGCCATCTGCAGAGATTGTAAAACGGGAGAGCTCCAACTTCTAAAGAAC
>OMLO01005997.1_pt1 | contig 10210 bp, 7 predicted proteins | sample 1674811 | NCBI WGS metagenome assembly OMLO01 (sample SAMN06265003, study PRJEB25207) | coral metagenome | isolation source: Coral host | place: Mexico:La Bocana,Puerto Morelos, Mexico | collected 2008-11-13
GTGTCAATGCAGTTGTACATCGTTGTTTTTGTTGTACATGTCGGTGTTGCCGACGTAATTATGAAGTTCATTTTGTTTAATCTTAGTACACTTGGATACAAGTACTTCATCAAACGAAAAAAACTAAAATGGCCAAAAAAGTATGTTTCTTCCAAAAGAAGTAAAATGCAGGACAGAGATACAGAAGCAATTTACCTGTATCTATGGATCAAAGCATTGAATGCCAGTCCGTCTCTCCAGCTGGTGGTAAAGTTCTTGACCTCCACTCCGTCATAGCTGAAATAAAATGTACATGATGACCTCACTACATCCACTGTACCATTTACCATGACTATCTTGACAAAGTTCAAACACCAAGTAGTGACTTGCCAAAGGGGCTCCGAGTCCTAAATCCAAAATCGATTGTGTCCTAAATTTAAAATGCGTTATAACAGACACAATTGGCCGAACGCAGAAATCGTGCTTTGAGAATGCCAAATTATCAAGAAAGTATTCTTGAGCGGTTTTCATGTGACGTAGTCATATGCCAAAATTAAAAATCACCTTTTCTTCTAAGGTTTTAGTGTCATCAGATAAAAGGCCCTTTAGGGACCTGACGTTTTACAACGTTTTAACTCAGCATGGTTCTTCATTTTGTCATAGAGCACGTTTGAATTTCCAAGCTTTTGCGTTGCGCCACATTAAAATGGCGGCCCGAGAATGCTGTCGCGTAGGCCGAAAAATGAGTTATCGCTTTAGTTTTAGTTAACTGAACAGCTCTTGCAGTAGAAGAAGTATTTACTTCAACGTATCGGAGCCTAAGACCAATAACCTTTCGTTTCAATAACAAAACTCAATGACAGAGTTTTCTTTTACTTTACGAGGGCCTGTTTGTGTCCTTCCGAAGGACACCAACTTGGCGTCTCCATACAAAGCTCTATAAATTTGGGTGAAACACGTCTCCAAATAACGCGCGAATGAATCACCGCACAGACCCTATTCTTGGCATGGTTGTTTATATATCAATCATCTATCTTATCACAGATTCTTTACTTAGTTATTGAACGGTTACGGTACTTAGTTTTGATCACATGACCGGTGACTTTTTACTTGGTAATCCCTCAGATGGTATTTTCGTTATTTAGTGTTGTCAACTTGTTTGCGTTAAAATCCACTGTTTTAAATTTTCAAGAGAACTTAGGATCTGTATTCCGCACAGCAATGGCTGCTAATATGTATATGAGAATAGACTAATTTCTATACTAAAAATTCAGCCTAACAAAACTGACCTCAGGGGAATAAACCCCACAAACTTTGTAGTTCTTCACTATAGCCTCGTATTGAGTTATGTGGTTTTACGCTGAATACACCTAAATTGCTCTATTGAAGATGTAATCAAAAGATTATTCACCCTCTGATAGACTGCCGACACCAAGCTAAAAGTTTTTCTTCTGGTGTTTCCGTATCAGAATCTAGCATCAGATTCTTCAGCAGCAGTTGCAACTAAGAACAAAAAGAACAATGTGTTCATCATTACACAACACCGGTAGATACAGCGGTGAGTATTACAGTGCATTAACTGAAACTGGCACACAAACAATGATAGCCAATCAGATGGCACAACTGAGGCAATAGAATTCAACATCTTCAAACGCAGCCAATCAAATGTCCGTTACGAAACAATGATATCTCAACTTGTTATGGTGCTGACGCAGCTACTTTAAGTACTTTTGCGTACTTGAGGGTTTAAAATGAATTAGTAATGCAAAGGAATATATAAAATATCATACATTTCAACTGAAGAGAAAGTTGATCATTGGAGTTATACACACAGCTTAAACAGCTGTCAAATTAAAACCCGAAATGAAATGAGCAACTTCTCTTCATAAGAGTTAATAATAATATGCTGCCTTTTCTATGGGATCGTTGGTTGGTTTAGAAACTGTTGAGTTACCTTGAATTTTATTTTTACAAGAGTAATAAATTCATTTGATTGACTTTTTCGCACAGTGAACTTACGGCCACACAAATATAGGTTGTTGTTCAAAATCGTAGAATAATAGATTTTGACACTTTTTTTTTTACAATGCAATCCGCTCTCGTTGTCTCTTTATTTATTTGTGTGTGCCGCAAGGGCAACTAAGGTTTATAGGTCTATACATTCCAACAGAATATTATAAAATTACTCAGAAAGGAGAAATAGATGATAAATTGGGAAGTACTAAGTTATACCTCCCAACTCGAATGAGTTTTTCAATTGGAAGAGGACGTGCCACATGCCGTTGGTCAAAACTTACTAACTCTCTAGAGCGAACAAAAGTCAATAAACAACAACGTGAACTTTCGACTCGCACGTGATCAGGTCGTGTTCCTTGAAACCGCGGTATATTTTTGTGCCAGCCGGCGCGGGGCAAACGAGTTTTCAGAGTTTTTTTTTTGTCTATTCACAAAACACTTAATGACTGGCCTCACGGAAAACAGTAAGTTTTGTTCCCCTCGACCTCTATCTAGACTGTAAAACACCTTATTAAGCAGTGGTGAAATTGAAGCCTGAAAAAAGAAATTCAGGCGCGAATGGGATGTATGAATAGACGACTTAACCATTATCTATTTAGTGACCAGGACTCGGAATGGCAGCGAGGCTGGAGGTGGCTTTGTTTTGATAAAGACCTCAATGCTTTTGTTGTGTTAATCAAGTTGTTTATGCTACGTATGTATCAAAAGAAGGTCGCCTCACTTGCATGTAAAGGCCAGGTAACTGAGCACACAACTGGAAAATGGTCTATTCAAAACTCAATGCAGTGACCTCAAAATTACCGCTATTTACAGGCAATATATTTCCCACGTTCAGTGTCTCATAGCCACTTTGAATCAAGTTTCGCATCGCATCTCGTTTTTAAGGCCACTGCACAGGGTTCAATCGGACGACAGAAGTTATCTTTTCAAGCGAGAATTATTAAACAAAATAGAAAATATTCACCTGCATGGCAGAGTTTTGCTAAGCCAGCATCATCGACAATAGAAAAACGAGCTTCAGAGAAGAGCACTAAGGCTAACAACGGATTGAGGACATTAACAGAATCGCTGTTGGGATGGAGGCGACAGTTTCGGAAAAATTAAAATGCATTCGAATATCGTGGGAATTTGGAGAAGACGTACAGAACAGAATTAGCACATTTGGGTGAGGGAGGAAATTGCCGGTAATGGCTTCCTGGGAGACACAAGTGACTTGATTATTTTCCCTTCAAGATTTGTTCATTGTTCACGCTTAGATTGTCTTCAGGCAGATGAATTGATGTGTTAGTTGGTGGGAAATAAAATCAGTGGTGACAACTGCTCTCGTATTATATTGGAAAGTGAATTTTACTGAAATCACACTGAATTTATCGACTTCTCTTTACGCGACTGTCTTCTAAATCATTTAAATCTACTTTAAGTTTAACCACTTCTCAAACTCATTTATAATTCATCAAGTTCCTAATCGTAACGGTGTTGGGATATCTGATTTTAGTTTCGTTTGATAAGATATATCAAACACTCATGACAATGACAGTCTTATTTTCAACTCGCTTCTCTGTGTTTGGAAATGCGGTCAAACACGGTCCTTCGTCTTTGATATATTACTCAAACTACATAGTTTTATGAGCGATATCACAAGAGAACATTTGCTTCGTTTTTGCTCAAAAATATCCACGCAAAAGGGCATACTTTTAGTGCAAAATATCTATCTATTCCAATTTCCGAAACAAAAATTTCTTTTGAAGTGGAAACGCTTTTAGGACTTGCTTTCCTATAAAACTAAATCTGATTTTAAGACGACATTACCGCATTATATTGGCGGCTAGTTTGGAGAAAGTGTCTTCTCGTATTACGCGGAGTCGCGTAGCGACGGAGCTTGAAGATAACTTTGAACTTGAATATGATGAGTTTATTGAGTAAGGCTTTTTCCTCTTCCTACTCTGGCACCGCTTTCAAACTGGAATCCTATCGCTGCTGTGACAGTTATTTTTCGTTGGTGAACATCGACACTCGTTTCGCTTGCCGAAGGTGTTGGATTGACATACATCGTAATCGTGTCACTTGCCCATCAGACCTTTCAACATCCACTGCCTGCTAGTTCTGCCATGGATCTTGATTGTGATCTTGGCACGAGGTCGATCCTTTAAAGGTCGCCCAACGACTGGGCAGGGCCAATTGGCCTGTTGTTTTTCTGAACAATGGCTGCCGGCTTTTTCATCTTTACCATCTCTAAAAATGCGTACCTGAAGCGGCGATCCCTATAACAGTAAAAAACAGGGCTGAAGAGAGAGTAGAGCTGAGCCAGCATCATCGACCAACGGAAATACGAGCTTCTGCGAAGTGCGGCTAAAATCTCTCCAAAGAGCAGGAAGGCTAACGACGGAAAGAATAAAATTAACAGGACTGCTGTTAACATGGCTGTCGTTTTAGCACACTTTGTGGCCAACTTAGCTCTGATCAGACCATGGACCTCCTTGATTCTCTCGGCTTTCCATTTGCGTACACCGAGATAAACCTGCAGGTACAAGTAGCCGATTAGTGCCATGCACACAGTTCCAGGAAGAACGCAAACTATATCGACGACCAGAAGATACTTGTAGTCTACGTCGGCGATTTTCATTACGCTTGGTGGAATGGGTACCAACGCGGCTAACAGCCAAGCAATTCTTGCCAACTTCTTAACACGGCCTCTGGCAGCCATAACTTTGTAATCTGCCCATTTTCCTATCGCCAAGTACCTCTCCCAAGCAATTACAGTGAGATGATACACGGACGAGCAGCTACCGATATACAATACCGCGTCGTTCACGAAAGCTATTCCACAAAAAGCACCCACGTTCAAAAACTTGACAAGAACCAACACATCTGAAATGATGGTTAATGGCATAGAGACAGCACCCACTAGAACATGCGCTACCGCCATGCTTGCCAACAGAATGTTCGAGTTGTGTTTTCGCAAAGCTTTACTCCTTTTTACTGATATGACTACCAAGATGTTCAAAAGAATGGTAACAGGACAAATGATGATTGTAGTCGCTGAGGTTATCTTGAACGAGGTTTCGTCACTTAAAACCCATACATGTATTGGTGGGCAAAATAGCTCAGACTGCACTTGGCTTGAAGCGCTAGCGGCTAGATCTGTCCTGTTGGGGCTCATTTTACTGAGGTATCACAGATCGACGAATACAAATGTCGTTCACCGAAAAAAACAGCGTACTCCCTCACGAATAGGATTTATCCGTGACTGGGTCTAATTGCTGGCCAACGAAGGCTTTTTAATCGTCCAATTTGTTTCGGGCAGCTGTTTGTGAATGTACCACTCTAGAACAGCTCTGTTTTGTTTCACAAATGAACGGATGCGTGGTTGCCGGAGCTTCGAGATAAAAGAGCTAATCCGTCAAAAAAAACAGACAACCACTTTTGTTGTGGACATACATCGTTTCTTCTTTTTAAGAATATTGCTTTCCGGGCCAGGCTGAATACTCCTATTTTTCTGCCGATTTTAGGCTGAAAATATTCTTGTAAAATTTTTTATCATAGCTTATGACAATCCGTTTCACGAAATGTATTACTTGTTTTGCCGTTTAGAGAAAGGGATAATTTTATATAGCTAAGTAAAAACATATCATTGTATTGTATTTATAGATTTTCAACGCACGAAATTATATTTCGCAAGAAAATTCGCAAATTTCAGCCTTGATATCATGCTTATAAAATATACTCTTAAAAAAAAAAAGAGTTTATCTAACGAGAAAACATTTCCTTTTGTCATCGGTCTACAACATACATGTAAACCAAGGTCAAGAAACAGAAACCAGGAAAAAATATAAGAGCAAGAATGATATGTTTGAGAGTGAAAAAGAAATGTCTTTTTTATTTCAATTTCTTTCAAAACGACTGAGATCGGGCACACGATACAGCTTTGCCTCTGTGGCAAGAGTCCTTATGCAAAACTAAATGTATGTCACCTGTTCATTCATTCTCATGAAAATCAAGTCATTTTCATGTGAAATGTTTTGGATGAGCACTCGATCTGAAAAAAAGGCAAACAGCAACTCGGAAGTGGAAGTAAAGCCTGCATATGAGCCAAGTGGCCCATCAGGCCGGCGCTTAACCCGGTTTCTGTGGCATGAAGCGACAAGGAGTATTTCTACTACCCCTTGGATAGGATGTTAGTCCATTGCAGGATTACCCCAAATATTAAATTCGCCAGTACCTATTTCTATACCTTAGTGAAGGCCATGTGAGAGTAAAGTGTCACAATACAATGTTCCCATCAAGCGCACGAGCCCAGACTGCTCGAAAAATCAAATAACATATTGTTTACACAGACTGCTTAACAATTTTAAAATAAATAATTAATTTTTATTGGAGCTGGAACATTGTTATTTTATTCAATTGTACATGAGGCAGTATCAAAGAATAAAAACAATGGAATCATAAATCGGAATTCACCATATTCGTCACTGGTGTTGGTTATAATATATGTATAGTTTTAGTATTAGTGAAACAGCAGTGCATTTTCTAGCAAGGTATATTGGTTATGGTGGGCTGTATACAATTATGCAAAAAATTATAATACATGATTTTAACAGCCTTTTAGACAATCAACTTGAGAATGCTCAGACTGTCAAGAGTATTTTGCCCAACTTCCCTTTAGTGGGACCTGGATATTTGCAAAATCTTGTTGACTTCAAGCTTTATCAAACATGAAAAATTTAATTTTAGCTTGCTGGTTAATGGGAAATCTATAGAAAGAAAAGTACTTCTAACAACCATGTAAAAAAAGAAGCACATACACACAACAGGAGCGCAGTTGTTTGTAAAAATCTATTAAATCTATTAATAGATTTACTTAATTTAATGTATTAATAGATTCCAAATTTATTATTCAATGATTTTACAAACGTAAATGTGATGTTCTGTGTGGCCATAGTTTCACAGTGGCAAACAGTCAATCTAATGAGTTAATCACGCTTGTGATAAACCAACAACCAACGACCCCACAAAAAAAGGGCAGAATATATATTTTCATCTTCAGCCCACAACCCCAGAGGGGAACTTCCATATAAATAGGACAGGGGGGAGCTTTTATGACAGGGGAAGATGTGTTGTTTTAGAATTGGTACCTGGTACCTATTAGGGTGGAAAAAACACAATCTTGGTACCTTGGGGATCTTTTGAATTCATAATTTCTGACAAGCATCCCTGTCCTTTCATATTCTTTTTACATGTGTACACACATTGAGATATGTAATATAAAAGCCCTTTTCTATTTGTAATCTCATCCCTAGGAAAAGTCTGCATACGAGCCTAGGTGGCCGGAGCTTATCCCGGTTTCTGTAGCATGAAGCAATTAGGAATATTTCTACTCTCCCCTGGATGGATTGCTAGTCCATCACAGGGTTACCCCCAGTATTAAATTCGCCGGTACCCATTTATACACCTGGGTGGAGAGAGGCACTGCGAGAGTCAAGTGTCTTGCCCATGAACACAACGTGATGTTCCCGGCCAGGTCTCAAACGAACCCGGACTGCTTGATCCGGAGTCGAGCGCAATAACCATGAGGCCACCACGCCTCCCAATCTCATCTCTAATATAGCATTAATTTCATCAATACAGCAGTACATTACAGCTATGACAAACACAATTGCCTGCCAAATTTGTAACTGTAAGTTGATGAAAAACAGAAAAGCTGTTTACACCGATCGCTTCTGTTACATACCTGGAAATGTGAAATGATGTACCACATTAGACCCAAGGTCAATTTAGGGTTTCCATCAACAATGTCATCATTGCTGATGTTCACAGGCCGTACCTGAAGAAGCAACAAGTACATGTATCTCATTATATGCTGTAGTTAAGACTAAATGCAAACTAACAGTAACAGAGCTCTTTAATCAAAGTCAGTCATTTGACAAAATACTTGTAAATGTTTAGCACAATAACTTACATTGTTTTCTTCCAGTATTCTGAGAGCATTGTCCACATTGGTCATGAAGTGAACACGCGTGCGACCTCTTTCACTTCTCTGAAGAAGAACAAGCAAGCACCCTGTCAGTTTGTTACTAAAAGATCTTTTTGCCTTCAGTACATGTACAGTGTACTGATTCACAGGTTTTGCCAAGGGCTGGGCAGCAGCACTGAGTCAGCATTTAGCTTATAAATAGCAATATCTTTTGACTACAAATGCAGAATCCTTCACATTTTATTTTTCAATCGAGGAGAAAGAGAATGAAATCTGGTAGCCAAATGTAAACAGAAGTTTACCAGAAATTGCAACAGTGTCCTATCAAAAACAATTTTTTTTTCCTGTTCATTTTGGTTTCGTTTTGGCTTGTTTGTTTTTGCAATTACTTGGCATTTTTAATTAGCAAAACAAATTCACTCAATTCCTACACTGTATAAAAACTCATTGAAAATTAAATAAAAAATGTCAGGGAAACATGGCAAACTACTATGGATTATCATCTGGCGAATAACTGCGATTATCAATCATGTCTTCATAACCTACTGCAGCTTACTCAAGCCATACTGGAGAATATTACACTAGTTTTTGTATGCTGTGCTCAGTCCATACTGCCATAACCTCAGGTCAATATTTCCCAGTATCGCTTTCACTCTCAGTTAGTACATGTAAATGGTTAATATTTGCAATGGACTATCATCCCATCTGAGGGCAATACAAAAACTCCTGGTTGCTTCATGCATTAAAAACTGGGATAGGTACTAGAAAGTCTTCAGAAAATGACTGAAACTCACAATCCTCTTTCCACATAGAATCTCCAGAAGCAGCAAGAGTTTGGTTCCATCCTTCAGATCTTCAAACAAATCCTTGACTTGCTGACCGGTACCAGCCTACAGAAATAGATGCCAAAGAGAAAGTTACTAGTGAAAGAGTTTCTACAAAGACTGAACATAAAGAGTATGTGGCTCAGAAGTTGGGAATTAAAAAAGGATAGAACTGGAGAAGACGTGAAAAGACCATTTCATTTCCCATGAAACATATCTGGAGACCCCCCCCCCTGCCAACAGCTGACTTTCCCCCCTAATGTCACATGAATAATTCACGAATGGTTACATAAAGGAGTTGAAAGTGGAATCTGTACAGATTAGGCCATTTCTGAATTACCTTTCGCCTCTGTGTCAAAATGATTCTTCAAGCAAAACTATTCATATTAGATTTTTTCTAGGGTTCACCAAACAAGTTTGTTTTTATGCAAATCAAACTAATTATCATATGAAAGGTTTTGCAGAAAGACTCCCTTTGAAACAGAGGCCTATTATAAAAAATGTTCAGATTCTAGTGATTATGCTTAAGATTCTAAATGTTTATGGGTACTAATTCCCCTTCCATATCCACTAAGGGTAAAAACAAGGCTTAAGAGAGGAAATTGGAACATGTACGAATATAAAATAATCTGCTTTGATAAACTAGAAATAAGCTAGAGGTTTTTGGCTAAAATTAAACATTGCCAAAACAGCTCCAAATTTTGCATGCTGGTTTGTTAGGTGTATTAAATAATGTCCTGTCGTTATTTGCTACGTTGTAGATTTTGCCTCATTTTCAAGATATAATGTATGCAAAAAGGTCTTTTATCAATGGAAAAAGCATGGACGATAACCTACAAGGTAGCATAATCAATTTGATTATTGATGAAGAGGGGGAATCCAGAATGCGGCATTTTGGAGGGCATGAGTCCATGCATTTCAAAATTATGGTAAATAACTGAACTTCATCACTCCCAAAGGAATCTGCTCATGTATGTTTGCCTAAGTGACCCAAAGTATTCTCCTTTGTCGCTAATGGCAACTGTGTTGAGTGTCTCTCGGAAATAAAATGGTCTACCTCTTTTAGTAATATTACGATATATCATCAGAGTACACCACTTTTACTTGTCAGAAATACCTTTGCAAAAGGAGACTGGTTTGAAAGAAGAAAGTTGTACTTTCACAATGTGTAAAACTGTATACATGTTGTTTGAGTCATGTACATGTACTTGTAATGTGAATTGAAGGACCCTTTTGAGCTACTGCAGGGCTTAAAACTAACTTTTTTTCTGGTAGCCACTTGGCTCCTAACTATTTTAAAGTGGTAGCCAATTCCTAAAAGTTGGTCACCATTTTTAAAGTGATAGCCAATTTCAAAAAAGTTGGTGGCCATTATGTTTATAATGACAAAAACATTTTTACCCTGTCATGGTAATAGATC
>OMLO01005998.1_pt1 | contig 10210 bp, 3 predicted proteins | sample 1674811 | NCBI WGS metagenome assembly OMLO01 (sample SAMN06265003, study PRJEB25207) | coral metagenome | isolation source: Coral host | place: Mexico:La Bocana,Puerto Morelos, Mexico | collected 2008-11-13
ATGAAATGTTATTGTTGAGTTATGTTATATAATAGGGGATCTCCTTAGAAAAGCTTGTATGAGCTTGCTGGGATCTCTTGCTACTCTAAAATGTAATTTATTATATATCACACTGTTGTAATAGATGCGTGGCAAATAAATGAAAATAAAAAAAAAATAAAAAAAAATAAAAAATTCCGTTGGAGGCAACAGGTTGGCGTAAACAGGTTTCATACGTAGACAAAGACAGTTTATATTTGTGTGTGCAAGATTTATTAAATTAATTAATTTATTTACTTATTTAATTTATCTATTTAAGTGCTGCCGTGTGCAATCTTTCTGCTGACTTGCTTAGAATAATCACATTTAATTCAGTACCTTACTCTAGTGGTGAAACAATCTGATCATCTTTTCCACTTTCACCTCCTTATTGCAGCTATTTGAGTTCAAACAGGATTCGAACCTTTCCAGCAGGTGTATTTTTAAATCTTACCAACCTTTTCAATTTGTAAGTTGCACGGCATATATTTATTTCTCAAATTTAAAACCCTTCTCTTAAGGTTAGTTTAACTTTTTTAGTATATCATTGGGGGTCGAATGAGTCCATGGTTAGTGGTGTAATGCAATTGTTTGAAAATTCTGAATGTTCATCATCAGAATCTCGCTCACTATACATTAGTTTGAAGCGTTATTCTTGGTAATTTAAGAACATTAGTCGTTATTGTAGACTCCCTGATAATCTTTAATTTCCGTGCGTGACGTCGAAGCCACAGGTAGGCAGAGATAAAAGAGTACTATGTTTCCCAAATGTAAGATCAAGCGTTCATTAAGTTTGTCTGTTTGTTTGTTTGTAAAACAGAGAAAATTCTCGTCTAACGTGCGATCGGGCGTTCTATCTTATTCTTCTTCGCTGGAATTATAGATTGAATATTTCAGACTCTTTTAACTTACAAAGGTTTATGCGATTCTTTTTGCTTGTGTTGGAACTTTTCTATGCAAATAAATAAATAGTAATTAAGAAATATCCAGCTTAATATAAGTAGAAACATGAACTTTTTCTCATGCAAAAAAAAATGAATTTTTAGTGCTAGGCATTCTACATGGGCCAGCTGTAATTTAATTAATGTAACTGAATGGTAATCTATCTATTGCAAGTACGGCAAGTATAAGTATTGTAAGTGTGTAAGTATCGAGTAAGTACCAAGTATTGTGTAAGCATAATGTATGCAAATATAATACACCGAATTCATAAATGGCGGCCAACCTGGGTCGAGTTAGCAGCCAAGCATGAAATCGAGGCGTTTTAGGATAGAACATCAGAATTTGTAGGGAGAGAAAGAGAGAATTACGGAAAACGGCATTCCTGGTTTTTCTTTTAGTGGCAAAAGGACACCGGAGTTAAATAATGATGACTATTTTTTTAAGACTAGTAAATATTTTGATTTTCTCTACCTTTTACGCAGGCATTTGGATTTGAACAATATCGATACGCTCGATGGTGATGTCTTTTTCAATCTGACAAGATTGCGAGAGCTGTAAGACATCTTAAAAGCAGAAAAAAGCAAAGAAATAAAAATATTTGCCTTTTGGCATTCTACTTATGTTTCCTTAACCGCACCAAAAAACGTGCAAATTTGAGTCGGAATTCTTAAAAATATACTATTAGCAACAAACACAAAATAATTATAAAATCATTTCTTACGGTAAGATTACGCCATTTAACAGGTATATCTTCCATCCTCATTTTATTTTTTTTTCCATAATCAGATGTCTTAATTTGCCCGAATCGCTCCTAAAATGTTCCAAATACCGTAACTCTTACCAGTTCATTTTTTTTTTCCAGGAAACTGGAATCAAGCAATATCAACAACCTCGATGTGGATGTATTTTCTACCCTTTATATATCCGACCTGTAGGTTTAATGATTTGGCAATCATTCATTCATACATTTTATTCAATCATTCATACATTTTTCATTCATTCATTCATTCATTCATTCATTCATACATTCACTGTCAGGATTTTCAGCGGCGGGATCTCAGGAATCTCTCTTTAATCTGCAGGTTTCTGAGCTCCAATAACATTGAAAATCTTACTGTTGGTCTGTTTGCCAACTCTACGTTTTTATTTCGTCTGTAAGTGTAATGCAGTTCCCTAGTGAACGTTGTGTATGAAAACCAGGCTCATAAATCGGGCTCAATGTCGCTGTAAGGTGCAGGTCTAGTTCGACGCGCGAATCAGATACATCATCGACTGCAATTCCACTTGACTGGCAAGTCCAAAATGTGATTAATCTGTGCCACATTTAAAGTATCCATGCACTACGCATACAGAAAATGAATCAGAGTTCTTCCTCAATTAAGGCAGTGTTCAAATAGGCGTCTGAATCAACTGCCTAATTTAATTAGTTTCCCATAATGGCGGATCCAATTGGACGTCATTCTGTCATATGGCATTATAAGCAAAAAGAAAAAAACGAATTCATCCTTCACACAAGTCGAGGTATTTCTACTTAAGGCACAATGACCTTCATATGTCTTAATACAAATACAACCCAAAGAAAACCCAAGCCAACTTTCTATACCCGTCAGGGAGGGTGAGGGGAAGGTATTCATGAACGTTCTAGTACGTCGTTGGGTTGATTGCCTTTATAAGTCGGCTGGGCTGCAGGTTTCAGAATGAAGTTCACCTCTCTGTTTTGCAAGGCACAAGGAATCACTAGGAAAACTAACCATCATTTAAGGCCTTAACATTTATAAAATCGATGTATGTAGCCTAGTTCAAACGACCCATGATAATCGATGATAGTTGAGGCGCGCGCTTGGTCTGACGAACAACTATCATGCACTATCATCGACTATCTTCAACTATCATTCATTTTGAGCTTGTTCAAACTCTTCATGATAATTGACGATAGTTTTTGCCGTTTGACCACGCGTATGTTAGTTGATAATAGTTAGGAGAGAATCAATTATCATCGAATATCATGCGCCGTTTGACCAGGGCTTTAATGTTGATAAATAAAGTGGCTCACTCTGCCGAATTGCAGCATTGGCATAACACCAGTTTTTAATAATTGGATGAAGTTAATATATATCAATATAGCGCAGGTCAATTACATCCTCATCACTGAAAAATCAAGGTTTTTTTGCGATATCGCACCGAGTTCAATAAGTCCAATAACTGTTAATCATTCGATAACCAAGTTGGTTTCTGATAGCTTAGGAAGCTAGCGATCTACCATATTTCACACAAGAAGTAAGCTACGTTTACGCATGAGCAGACCATTATTTGTAGGCAGTTGAGCTGCTGGCCTATGAAAGAAAAGAAAATGCTTCTCATATTAAGGTTACGACTCTACCTCCCAGATTTTAGACGCTTAAGTTTGATAAAAAGATAATAATAATAATAAAAAATAAAGAAGAACGACATTTCCAAATATATGAACGTAGTTCCATCAGTCATTCAACAAAAGAAGTCAAAAGAAAAATGAGGAGCTCCGCTTAGATGATTCATACCTTGTAAATTGTTCTTGTACTAATTTGAGATCTACCGTCTTTAGAGATCTTTCTTTCAACAAAATAAGATACCTACCCAGAGACATTTTTTGGGGCATGGATTGGATAACTATTATGTAAGTGAAACTGTAAAGTTCATTTTATGAATCAGGCGTTAGATTTTGATAGATTTAGCCTTTAATGTTTAAAACCAATTCATCTAGATAAATCAATTTTCTCCCTATCCCCTTCCCCGGAGGGAAGTATTTTCAGTTTTTTAGAAAATCTCAAGACTTGCCTTCGTTCCCATGGACAGCTGCATTCGCAGTGATAAAATAACTATATTTATTATCCAACACTGCTTCGTAGAGTACCAATAACGTGCGAACGAGTACAAATATCACACGATATTACACTCGTCTGATTCCCCCGACCGCGCGAAAGATTAAAACCTTGGCAAGTAAGAATTTTGGGGAAACCAAAACGTTGGATATTAAATTTCTTATTAGACATTTTAGTGTGTAGTATCGCTGTAAATTTTTACTCATCATTTGTATTTTGACTCGCCCTTCGGGCTCACCAAAATACTGCATAACTCGTAAAAAACGTCTAATACGATATATTTATTCGTCACATCGGGTTTTGTTTTAAATTTCTTAATACAGATACTTGCAAAATAACATGATAACATCCTTTTCAAGTGATGTCTTTGCCAGGGCCAGCGACCTTCTAATCGTGTAGGTATTAGAGAGTGTATTGCAATTCTTTCTAACCAAAAGGCAAATTGAAAAAAAAAAATTGCTTTGTGGACATTCCTATTCTCCGCAATGCTTAGATAACTGCGGACGAAGTGACTTAGTGGAATTAAGTAAAGATCATGAGCGAAAAAACAAAAAGAACAACAACAAAACCAAAAACGCTAGCTTTGTACTGTAATTTATAAGAACCAGCAAATTTTTTTCCCTTAATGAAAAAGGAATTGCTTAAAATTTCACCATTTCGTTGTCTGGCACGTTGTCTGGCATTTGCTAGTGATGGCATCCATGTTTCAAAAAGTATTTAAACGTATTTACCGTTTTAAAATGCTTGTATATTAGCGGCTGTGATGAATTTATTCTATAGTGATTTTATGAAAAATTTTTACAGTATTGTTATATTCTGGGGATTTTTAAATACATGTAATTGCGGAGCGCTAGCTAGCTCTACTGATAATTCTAACACTTTTTAGACATTCAAGATGGAGAGCTTGAAGAAACGTAGGCTAATTATGTCATGATTGATACGTCATTGGTGCTGAACTAAACATGTTTGGATTCTTAAATTTAACTGGAGACATTGCGAAAACATACACTGAGCAATTGCATGTTCACAATAGATTATTTTTTAATATCAGAAAAAACAAATCCTCTTTCTTGTCTTTTATGGTATTTATTGCAATCGGAAGCTCCTCTTTTAGGCCTAGCTTGTAGGTTATTTTTGATAGCGTGACAGTGTATAGAAGCAGTAGTCAGAGAGATTATACAAAGACTGCATTCTTACCAATTATGTGCATATCATAACATCCATGTAATTCATATTTCAGATTTTTGAGCGGAAATCAAATGGAGAAAATTCCACGGCGAGCTTTTTATTATTGGCGTTACGACAACCTGAGCACACCAAGTTTTGACATGGGAATGTAAGTATCTAGGAAAAAGCAAAACTAGTTAGCGGACGATATACACCCTCAAGCTGAAGATCATTGACCCCGCTATCTAGCTAATCGGGTACGCCCTGGTGGTTGGGAAGAATTCCATGGGAAAAGGTCGTCGTCTCCTTGCTTAGGTGTGTAAATCGCACTTATTCTTTTATCCGGCATTTAGGGTTGTTCCCGAAGGTAAAATAACAATACGCTGGCTGTCCGTTTGAGCGTGGTGTCTATAATTCACCTTTGGATATGGTAGTTTAAGATAGAACAAACACCTTGTCTGATATATTTTCTAGGATGTTATCCGATAATCCCATTACGTCAATCGGACCAGAGGCGTTTAGAGTGGATATAATTAAATTTGCAAGAATGTAAGTTTCGTCATTGTCTATCTTAATAACTCTCTCTGAGTTTGGGGACAGACGTATAGATGACGTCATCACGACAAACTGTTCCTGTCTGTTTTTTTTATTATGATTATTACTTGAGCAGCGTCCTCAAAGCCACCGTATTATTTTCTCAGTCGACGCACATTCGAAATGCACTAAAATAAACATTTCCCATTCTGTACACTTTACAGACGAATTAGTATCTCACACGATTCCAAAAGTAAATATGTGTTTTTTACGTTGTCCAAAGTTTCTATTTTAACTACTCCCCTTGTATTCATATTTTTCTCCTAGATATTTGCTGCGAACAAAGCTTAAAGTCTTTAGCCTCGAGTTCTTCAGTGGCCTCGGTGGAGTAAATGCCAAAATGTGACGTATTTATTTAATTACACTGACCGCATAGCTATAAAACTCAAAACGTTTGTAATTAGGTAATGATAAACTGGCTTGCCAGGACTAGCACTAGCTAGTACCGAATTTGTAAAATGGTGGTCGACTGACCGACCAAAAATTGAAGCATACGTAATAATTGTTGTTGTTATCTAGAACAGAATTCTCTCCTAGATATCGACTGCGGACTGGATTCTAAAATGTGATGTATTTTTATTTAACTACACTAATGGAATGTCTAAAAAAAGTCAAAACCTCATATCATGAAAAGCCCATGTGAATCGACTGTGCATTCCCATGGGTAATTATAACTTTAATAGGGCTATGGAATCTGATTGGTTCCTTACACAACTTATTATTTTTTCACGAAAAGAAAAGCGCGGGGAGCTTAGGTATCCCTGCGATTACAAAAGGCGTAATAAAAAGAAATAATTAACAATTATTCACCTAAGTGGGGGTAAATATCCACCATTTTCACCGACACTGAGGTTTGGTTTAGTATATACCATACAAGCTGAATAACTAGCCGACCAAAGAGTCGCCAAAGGGAAGCCATTTTGCTGCTCGGAGGTGTATAGAGTTTGGCTAATCACCTCCGAGCTAGCCAATTAGCACGCGCGAAAAGCACTATTCACTTGTGTGGTATATACTAATAAAAAATATATAATGAGACATAATGAACAAATGTATAATTATTAATGTTCAATTCATGTTTTAGCTCGATAACGAATAGGACAGTTACAACACTGAAGTATTCTTCTCATGGCAGAAAGCGTTGCACTGTTTTTCTGTAAGAACATTTCCCAAGACAAGACATGAAACCATTTTTTTTTGTTTTAATCTTTTATCCTTTGTTTTCTTCTTGCGAAAAATTACTTTAATGTAGGTGATGGGATTATACATTAAAAATTTAATTTGATGAATTTCATTTGAAAATCATATCGCTGATTATTGATAGAGAAGAAACGATTGAAACAAATAAGATATTTTTCTTGTTTTATGAAAACCGTGTCAACTTAAACACAACCATCCTGGCACTTTTTCAAATAACTATATTAGCTTTTTCCTTCAATTGAGGCAATCACATGCTACTCATCTACCTTGCTTGTAAGTGCCTGGCTGGCGCCGACACGGCCAGCCAAGGTTGTGCTGCAAAGAATATAAAGAGTCTGTTCTACTGGCAAAAATGCCTCACTGTGATGGACTGCACCTCCTGGGGCTAGGCCCTGGGTTCTCGGCTTGGTATCATGCAGCTGCTAGCCAAAAACCTGTGCTGTCTGCCCTAAACTTTCTTTACAGAAAGCTATGTTACAGTTTTCGTAAATGTAGACATATATCTGAGCGATTTCGAAAAAGCACTCCCGCTCGGTTTTCGCCTAGCTGGATCTAAACTAAGGGAGAATGGGGTGGAGGGGCTTCGTAAATGCCGGGCTGGAGGCGTGGCCCGGACACTGGCCTCTCTGCTTTAGACAGCAGGGCTAAGGGACGTATTTTACTGAAATCGTCTTTGAGTTTTCAATCACTAATAACCATGAGATTGCTTTTGCTCCGTTGAACTTGAGGGTTTGGTGTGGACACATCACCATGCTGGAGCCGGCCCCATGCCATGTGCATACGATACAGGGCAAGATCCTAGCAAAGGGGGATGGCCAGAGGATTGCTGGCCGCGGTGACCTTCTTGGAGCTGTCTGTGGGACGTTTTTGTAAATACGGTCAGATTCATTTTCCTCCTTTTGAAAGCTTTTTGATTGGTCTCTTCAAGGAATCCTCAAGATTCTGACGATGAAAGTATTGATGTTAAGAATCCCTATGATCCCGTTGGTAGAAGATTGATTTTAGCACTCTTGGTCTCGGGTTTCAGAGAAGTAGCCAGAAATGAAACGATTGGTTACTTCCTACCATGCCCCGTGGGAACTTTTACAAACTCTTCCTCCCATGGGAAAGATGGCTGCATAGTATGCCCTCCTGGTATGTATATGTCTTGCCGACAAAGGATAAAATGTCGTGCTTTCATTTCTCTTTTGTAACACGTGGATGCGTAAGGGCTTATCTAATGGATAACAAATATAACAGATGGGGGGAGGGGAGGTATGATGCCTACTTGATTCTTTTTTCTGAACTTCGAAATAGGGATTTACTCAGTAAAACCCGTTCATGTATTTTTCGCATTTAGAGATACTGATCAAGTCAATTTCCAGCTTTTTAATACGTCAATAATAATAATAATTACTTTAATAATTACTTTATTTAAGTGTCAATGTATTTAGCACTTTCGCGCTAATTGGGGACACTTTCCAAGCTAGAATTGACGCCGGGTCCGGGAATCGAACCCGGGACACATTGGTGGGAGGCGAGCGCTCTCACCACTGTGCCATCCCTGCTCCCCAAATATTGGTCTTTTGTGCTGCTTCTTCGCTTCTATTTATTTATTTACTTTTTATTCATTCATGTATTATTTTTCATTGTAACTTTAATTGATCACACGTTTTCATTATATTGTTAAATTACTGAAACACTCATGAAAAGTTAAGATGGTGCTACAACATAATTTCGTCATATGCCTTTCTTAGGAGGTTTCTACTCAGACATAGCCGGTTACGTTGCTCCAAGCTGCAAGAGATGCCCAAATGGTTCCTTCGTTCATATTGATGTAGCACCAGGAAAACAATCTCAAGATTGCAAGTCCTGCCCTGAAGGTAATGATAATGAAAAATTTATTAACTGCGCTGTCCTTTAAACGCCATAAAAAAATAGTAAGGCAATTTCAAAGGTAAGCCTTAAAACAAACGTCATCATAAAAAAAACAAAAAAAAAACAAACAACAACAAAAGGCAATTAACGCTATCAAATAGTTGCAACTCCACCCAGATTTTCAAGAACGTGTCATTGGAGCGATCATCATCGTATAAAAGTGAATGCAGTTAGTTAGTCGAAACTTCCTTCGATTTTTCTATGTACCACAACAGCAGAGCTTCTTTTATTACAAGTGTACAAACTGACCGAAATCTGCATTTGTGTAGTCTGCATCGACAAAATAACCTTGGCAATATTCTTTATGATTGACAGGGACAGAGACCGATTTCTTTGCTGGATACCGCGCATGTGAATGTTTGGAAGGATTTCATCGAACACACTTGTTTGAGAAGTGCTACAAGTGCGTTGGTGGACTGCAATGCAAAGATGATTATGCGTCGTTAAAATCTGGTTATTGGTGGAAATGGAGGAGTGAGACTCGCAAGGATCACTACATCGATTTTATAAAGAATCTCCAGGCATCCTTGCCATCTTTAGAAGCCAATGATGTGCGATTCCCTTATCCGATTCCCACTGCTTACAGATGTCCAATAGAGGAATCCTGTGTAGGTGGTCTAGATTCCCTGTGTAAGCCTGGATACGAAGGTCCTCTCTGTGCAGTGTGTAGCTCTGGGTATTACAATCAATTACAGACTTGCAAACAGTGCCCATCAAGGAAATGGATTATAGGACAATTGTCAATCGTTGCAGTCATATTGTTAATTATCATTGTAGTCATAGTGCGGACAAGCAGGAAAAATATCGGTAATGACGGAGATAATTCAGTAATTGACAGTTTTTTGTCCAAACTCAAAATCGTTATTGGATTTTATCAGGTCACTTATGGCTTGCTGGAAACGTTTTCATACATAAAATGGCCAAATTCCTTACAAGTGGTCGGCGAGTATTCAGGGTTTCTTCAGATGAATGTGATTCAGATTGCACCCGTCCACTGCCTCTATCAAAGGCTTCAAGTGGATGCCTTCGGAAACTTGTTTGTTATGATGGCAATGAATGCTACTATGATTGGTCTTTCTGGGATAGCTTATGGGATACGTAGGATGATGATCGTAAGAAATGAAAGCATTGAAAAGGAGGAAAAATCAAGAAAACTCACAGAAGCAAAAGAGTTTCTAACAAGGAATGTGTTCTTTTTCCTGTATACGACTTACCTGGGCACGTGTTCAATGACAGCTAATGTCCTGCCACTTACCTGCCGGAAACTCTGCCAGGATGAGGAAGAGGAAAGGTGCAACAAATATCTGAAAGCGGATTACAGCATCCAATGCCAAGGCTCAAAGTACACCCATTTTTTGATCGTAGCATATATTTCTGTAGCCTATGTCATTGCCATCCCCGTGACCTCATTTATCATCCTTTGGAGACAACGAAGAGTGGTCCTAGCTACGGGGGATGCCGGAAGATCTAAGGTTCCAGAATCCTCATTGGAAACTGTTAGTGGCCTGCGTTTTCTA
>OMLO01005999.1_pt1 | contig 10209 bp, 7 predicted proteins | sample 1674811 | NCBI WGS metagenome assembly OMLO01 (sample SAMN06265003, study PRJEB25207) | coral metagenome | isolation source: Coral host | place: Mexico:La Bocana,Puerto Morelos, Mexico | collected 2008-11-13
TGGCAACCTCGTTCCCAGGGTCTTGTGGGTAATTTCCAAGATGGCGGGTCGACCCGCCATCTTGGAAATTACCCACATGCACTTCTTAGAAAGTCGTTGAAACATTCCACAGGAACTAATTGAGCAACACCCAGGGAGTACTCCCTTATATGGGCTATATAGGTATGTGGGACCTCATTAGTGTATTAAAATAGGGTACAGAAAATCACAGATTTTGATCTTAATGATGGTACAGGTTTTAGGAAGCGGTCTCCCTACCCCTACCAAATTTTTCTGGGAGTAATCCCCCCCCCCCCCCCCCACCCAGAGGGGGAGGGAGCGAAAAAGCAAATTAAAGCACTGAAGTTGTACGGCAGGCCAAATTGAATCGTTGTCTGCTTCTTTTGGTTAGGCTCATTCTCGGTGTAAAAATCCATAAAACATGTACAATGACGTAAAAAAAGTAATAGCTCTACAAAGACAAAAACACTTGCAGGATGAATTTTGTTATAATCGAGATAAACCTTTAACTAGATTTTCGCGATTTTACACTCGGCAAGACCTTTGCAGTTGAAGTACCCTACCCAATGTTCGAAAGTAGACTCACCCACACAATCTTCGTTGCTTTTCTCTTTGTGAAAGCCCCAAACGTTTGCCCATTGCTCAACACCAGTCCCCTTACGTCTATCTCCGGAGTGCTCAACTAGAACTTTGACCGTTTGGGGTCCAAGGTATTGATACACAAGTTCTTTCATAATTTCATGGCTGGATAGGTAACATAATGTGAGTTATTCTTGATTCATGAACAGGATCCAGGATATTGGTCGGCCACTGCTTTACCTATCTATTCAACTGAAGAGTGCTTGCAGACGAGCAGAGGACGACATCAAATTATAGGAAACAGATTCACCAAACAAGCAGGCCAGTTTTTATAAAGCGATTTACGATGATCGCGGAGTAATAGTCCTGTTGGAGAACAATATTATTGTTGCATGTTCCTGTTGTAATTGAGTTTTTCATTCCTCGGGTGTGCGGCAGCTGGAAAAGGTTTACTTTCCAAGGTTTCAACATACTGTATGGGAACAATTCCCCAGCTGTATGCACACCATCCTGGGGCCATTTTTTTCTTGATATTGTTTTTCTTTTGTATTTAAGGTTAAAGCAAGGGCTGTTTAATAAGTGAAAAGTCAAACTAAACCAAAACTAATTTCAAATTTATAACTCCCTTGTACAACTTTAGGATTGAACAAGCCAGTAGTATGTTGGCCATTTTCTCAGGAGTTGTAGGACTGTTGCTTTTTCTGTGGATGTTCCATGATTTCATTTGGAAGACACCACCGTCTGTTGAGAGACAGCTTGGGAAACCGGATCAGCCCATTGAGTACAATTTGGACCACACTGTAAGTCATGTAGTCAATCATGTCAGGGAGGAGGGGTACTCCCTGAAAAATTGTATGGGGGGTATGTGGCCCACTTCCCAAAACCCTTATCCTACGTAAGACCGAAATCTTTGGCCAAACAAGCATTCATGCAAAAATGAGAGGGGAGGGGAGGATGAGGTCAAGAGCTGTCTACTGATGCAGATCTGGTCCGAATATTGATAGTAAATCAGCACCAATATGTATTATATTGCCAGTATCTATGGCAGCAAAGGAAAGTAATGAATGGTGGACAGGATGGTTTACTTTAATGTTATGAGTGTAGAGAGGGTACACTGTAGTGGTTTTTATAGCTCAAATACATACTTCATGAGTTGGAATTGAACTATGCCCCCAGGGATGACTTCGAAATGAAAAGGTCAGGAACACTTGTCAGAAAATTTGAAGAAAAAAAGAAGACCAATCTGGAGGTGGCCTGAGCTTTTCTGGACAATAAAAGTTACCACTATAGTTCTAAGTTGGTTATAAATATGATTACCTGCATTGCAGTTGTTTGATTTCAGGTGTTTAATTTGCCACGTTTTACTGGAAAACCTTTAATCTTTTTAAAGTGGCTTGCTAGAACTGTAAGTAGATTTTAGTAGTGACATCATTCATTTATTTCTCTTAAAACAACAAATTTTTTAATTTCATGTCAAATATTGTCAGTTTGACCAACAATAATATTTGTTTCTTGTTTCTTGTAATCATCCATTTTCCAGGGTCTTGGAGCAGCCTTGAATAGAGCAACTGCCAGGTTTGGTCAGTTTGTATCATATTCTAATAGCTTTAAATTTATCGTCACTGGGCCCTTTGCATGAACATTCATTTTGATGGTACAAAATCTATAATGGCAACTGGCAAGCTACATGTACATGTATATGCACTGCAATAACCAAAGCAGAGAAATGTCAAGCTTGATTGGTTGACATGATAAACCTGCAATACATCTAAAGAACTTATATGCTTGAGGTTGCCAAGAAAAGGTTATTTCATTGACATACTATGGAATTCATAATAAGTACTCTTCAATATCTACTCCTCGTCTCTTTAGTTCAAAAGTGGTGCCAATATGATTGCTTGACATTTTTAGTCTCTGTTGACCTTGGTTGTGTGCTAAATAATTCTGAATGAATATATTCAAAAACATTGCGGTTTTAACCAAAAGCAAAACTTTTTGCAGCATTTTGCTCTGCACAATACAAATATTTAATCCTGCTAAAAGATATTTTGGGGTTATAGACACTATGTTCTCATGCTCTCTAACTATATTAATATGGTATATCTCTAATTTTTTTTTATATCATAGTAAGCTAGGGTTGTACTCATTGAGGAGGATCAAGATTCCGGATGCACCAACACTATTTCCACTACCCAGGACATCTCCTCAGATCAACAGCCGCACTGTACCTGTTGACTTTGACAAATTGATTAAGGAAAGGTAGGTGTGCTTTTATGTTAATATTGCAGTTAATTGCCATCATATAAATGGTGACTAATGTTCTCATTCATAACTAGGTTTAATTATTTATTGTAATTAACTTTCTATCTTTATTACACAGCGGTAATAGTTCACAGAAATCATCCTTCAAGTTTGTGACAATTCCAGACCTGGTAAGGGAGTATAGGTAAGTAAAATGTACTTACTGGTTAATCTGTACTACTGTTAGTGGTGCCCTTTGCGTTAAGCCCCTAAAACTGTAAATCTGGAATATTGTTGGTCGCTGAGATATAAAATATGAATGTCTCCTTCTTCAGAGTGGTGTTTTTGTAGATGTTAAGTAATTACTTACTGGTTGTGTGATCAATGTAGGTCCAACTCTGTCACTCCAATGCAGATAGCAGAAAGAGTGATTGACATCATAAGGGACACAGAAAAACAGAGTCCTAAGTTAAGAGCCATTGTCCAGCATGACAAAGATGAAATTTTAAAGGTACATGATTGTGTACTCACTAGTTTCACTAGAACCCGGTCACTAAAATGTGACTGTTGTGGATGTAAAGGGTTGAGACCAGAATTAAGTGGCCATAATAACAAGGGGGAGCAGGGATGATGCAGTGGTGAGATTGCTCACCTCCCACCAATGTGTCCTGGGTTCAATTCCCTGATCCGGCGTCATATGGGGCTTGAGTGTTTTGTTGGTTCTCTACTCTGCTTCTACTTCCCCTTTCCTCAAAAAACCAATATTTCCAAATTCCAATTTGATTCGGGATGCACAAGCATTTCTGAACAAGTACTTATGAACTCCTTGGTGTTCTGTGGGTAAACAGATTACATATCTACATACAATTACATTTTAAATTCACATTATTTGATAATGAGTGGCCAATTAACAGGCTCAGGCTGTAAGGCAGATTCTACTGTACCATGAAACATATCTATTGCACAGTATACCAGACTTTTCAGAAATGTCTGTTTTAGGTATATTAAATTATTCATCTAAATGTAAGTCAGTGCTAGTAGTCCAAAGGAACCAACTGGTCTTCCATATTGATTTTTGTATTAGATGGCAGCAGCATCTACCAAGCGGTATGCAGAAGGTAATCCCTTGTCTGTTATGGATGGGATCCCTGTGGCTGTGAAAGAGGAGTTTCATGTGGTAAGATGTAATATTGTTACTGTAACTTAATAGTTTCTCACAAGAAATATTGCAGCTTTCTGTCACAGTGTATAGCAATCAACCGTGTGGTTGGGTTTTGACAAGAAGATATATAACGTAACACAGTTTGTTTAAAGTGCTGTCAAGCTTGTTCCTGGTAGAATGGGAAGAAATATACGTTTACCAACAGGAATTATAAAATAACTGAAATGCTAGGTGTGTTCTTATTGGTCGACAGATGTGTTTAGATATGTAAACATGGTTGTGACGTTTTATATTCACATGTATTCTTGAAAAACATTTTATATTCAGGGCTTCTGATATAATATAATCCATCAAAAATCGCATAATTCGGACAAAATTGCAAAATTCGAGGAAATAAAATGGAAATATTCGCTTCTTACTTAAGTTCTGCGACAATTTAAGCTTGTTTACGGTAATTTATCTCTCAAAAGACGTTAGAAATCATCGATCGTTTGCGATCGAACGTTCGATAGATCAATCATCTGCTCTATGCGTAGTTCTGCACGTCGGGGACCTGGTACTAGTTCTCAATGGAAGGTGATTGCTCATTGGCAAATAATAGACAATCCATTCACAGTTGTTGATATACTCTACTCAATATTTTCAATGTAAGTATCGACGCAAAAACAGTCTGATCATCGCTTGCAAGATGTAGTTTCTTTCATAATAGCGTGAGACAAACATGATCATGGATAATTGGGTTATATCAACCAAGTTGAAAATGTAAATTAAATGCTAATTTAGCAAGTTGAAAATGTAATTTAGTCACCGTAACAAGTTGAAAAGCTGATGTTTCAATCGTTACCCCTTCGTCAGAGCGAACGATCATGGATTAGTTTGTTGTTAAAACACCAAGTGCTTCTTTGAAAGCTAAAACACGATCACATCTTGCTGTAAACATCACTGTGAATGACAGGACAAGGAAGTATCCACCAGGTACATTTCACATGGAAGATGGCATGTTGTTTTGCTCATCGTGCAACATGGTGATCGACCATGTTCGAAAGTTTGTGGTGGACTAGCACCTGGAAGCACTAAAAACAGTTTTGAACCGTAAAACAGTGTCGTAATGTTGTTTAACTTTAAGGAGTAATTAATATGCATTCCCAAGTGATACTTAATTGACTAAATGAACCATTTCAGATTAAAAGAATTAAAATGAGGCAACAATTGATTTATTTTAGGTGCTTTCATTGTTCTTTTACGCTCCAATTGCCTGTTGGACAGCAAAAAATGGTTTTCCCCCTCTGAGGCCTAATAAAACAATGTTAAATCAGCTTTAAAAAAATCGCATAATTTGCCGCATAATGGCCCTTTTTTGCCGCATAATTTCCCTTGAAAATCCCGCAAAATTTCCCTTTTTTGCCGCAACCTATCAGTAGCCCTGTATATTTAAACAATAGAGTACTTTTTCCATGTCTACATAGCCTCATTTAAACACTTAAGGGGCTGGGGGAATTCTCGAAAGTTATGCAAACCCGAGACTGCATCTCAGGTTTACTTAACTGTCTCAAATTCCGCGAACCTCCCTTGCGTTTAAATGAGGCTTATATATAAACAGATAGAAAATACTCTATGGCATAATTATTTATGCCCCCCCAGAGGGGGGACTCCCATATGGAATAGACGGGGATGCTTGTCAGAAATTTTGAATTTAACCCCTAAAAGAGACCAATCTGGGCGTGGCTGAAGCTTATGCAGACCCCTAAAAGAGTACGGTAAATATAAAGAATCAAAATTCTTTCTGTTTTGTTATTTCTTCGCATGCAACCCTTAACGAGATCTTGACAGCTAAAAATAATGACATTTTGCCCAGAACACCCTAAGTGAGACCAAAATCTGAAATTTACACCCCTAAACGAGATGACGAGCATCCCCACCCATTCCATATGGGAGCCCCACCCCCCCGGGTTATGCCCTCTGTTAAGTATTTTTTTCCTTTCCATTGCATTCCAAGAGCTGAGCTGTGATGTTATTTTTAAGGTGCCATATTATGCCCGTTGTGGTACTACATTTATGGGCAATGAGCCATCAACAAAGGATGCTTGTACTGTGAAAAAGCTGAGAGATGGAGGAGCTATAATTATTGGGCTGTCTAACATGCATGAAATGGGAATGGGTACCACAGGAAATAATCCAAACAGGTTACCTTTTTTTAGAGCTGGTTTTTATAAGTGTGGTTAATCACATAAATAAGAGTGCAGTAAGGATTTGCGTTACTCATCATTTTTAAAATTCTCTCTCAGTTACATGGGTGCAAATAAAAAATTTCAAATATTGTAAATAGTAACTTCATCTTGAGCTTCATATGATTCCAGTCAAACCCCAGTCAAACCCCTAATATGTATTTAAAATCACCCCTGTTAGGCTGCCGCCAGTTATCAAAACTTTAATGACGGCTTTTCTTTTGTTTTTACCTCTGGTTAGCAGTGCTAGCTTGCCACTATCCAGTTTTTCCAAGGGTGGACATTTGAAGGGGGTTGAACTGTACTTGTTCATCATATGACTAAGAATGCTAAGAATGTGTGTGCATTAATTTGCACAGCACTGCAAATTATAAATTGATGATAAATTGGGCTGCTTTCAGCCAATCAGAATGCAGTTACATTCTCAGTCATGTAATAACATTAATAACATCACAAGTACAAGTGCAAATAAAGTTGTTGTTGTTGTAATAACACTTAAAAGCCTAGTCCATCAAGAACCATGTGTTAGAAATACCTTCAGTTTTCAGACAAATTATGAACAGATTAGGCGTTTTGCTACTTCTCCTAGATGGGATGCTAATCTAGTCAAGCCCAAGGAAGGGGATGTTCAATTCAAAAAAGAAATTGATCCACCTATGCTAATGAATCTTGAAAGCTTGCTATCTAGAGATTCTTAGGTTTAAGTCCAACATGTAACTGCCTGGATTAAAAACCTAGAAGTGTTTTATCTAAAGCAAATGCACAATCTTTACTTTCATCCAGGCTCCATGGAACTCCAAGAAATCCTTACAATGTGAATCATTACACTGGAGGAAGTTCAAGTGGGTCTGCTGTAGCAGTAGCTGCAGGTACACCAGTAAAATCAAGTAGAATTTTATTAACTGAAGCAAAATCTTTGCAAGAGAAATCACAGCAAAGTTGATCCTGGAGGGCAGTGACTCTAGTTGGGAGATTACTGGCTTTGATGGTAGTAGGGTGAGCCTGTGGAGTGAAGCTAAAAAAAATTACGCCACTGACAAAATTATAGCTACAAACGTTGTAAGTAGAATCTTGTTGCTGCCATATATTCAAAACGTCTCTTTTGTTTAGAAACACAGCAATAAAATGAGAAATAAAATGTTCAGAAATCAAGGTTTACAGGAGTGGAGCACTAGAATGTACTCCATTAAGAAGACCATCTACAATTCTTCACAAGAACTTGATGTAATTGTCATAAAGTGACACTAATTACTTTATTACCATGTTTTACATCTCTACATGTTATTTCACCTGTCAATTGCATGTAAATTGCATTTTAATAAAAAAATGCAGATATGTAAGTTGTTGTAATTTCAATAAAATCTGACTTCTGTAAACTGTAAAAATGAGTACCTAGCAAGAAAAACTAGTCTTTTACAATCTCAAAAATTAGTTCCCACAAAAGACAAAAAACTGCCAATTCTCAAAAATAAACTACCTACAAAATTAAGTGCCACACGGTATGTAGCTGTAGCCATTTGCACGCATTGCAGACCCCTGATACTTTTTTTCCCTAGGTTTGTGTCCAGTTGCATTAGGCACAGATGGAGGAGGTTCTGTCCGTATCCCTGCCGCAGTATGTGGAGTAGTAGGGATAAAAGGTCTGTATGTCCTGCCATTAGCATACCGTAGCTCATTTGTGACATATTTTGTCTAATCTCATTATGTTATGTAGAACCTAAGAAAGTTATTTTTTAATAAATGGTCCTACAGCATTGAGGGCGTCTACTATTCCTTTCTTTCACATTGACGTGACTTTTCCCTGCACTAGTTAGGTTAGAAGCTAGTTTATTATATGACACTCAAGCCACGCATCAGATGCTTTGATTTTGCCATCTTTGGAAAACAGCAAAACACACATCTTTTGACCCTGTATGGCAAAATACCGACCAAGAGATAACTGATCAGTATGTTCAGATTTACCTCAAGACTATCTTATCACATAATATTACTTTATATATTATTATATGCAATAATAATTACTAATGCTAAGTTGCATTGCAAATATCTGCATTACCTTGATTTAGCATCATGTGGCCGCATAAGTTCAAGTGGCGAGGTGCCCCTGGCACATACTGTTAGTTGTGTTGGTAAGTCCTGATGTAAACTTGTTAAACCGGCTTTACTTAATGTTTGTTGGACTTAGGACGTAAGAGTGTCAAAATACAAAACTTTGACTTTCATGAGTTTTCTAGAAATCTTAGAATTGGCTCATAAAAGAACTCTTCATTAGCGCCAATAGCTTTCTTTTGAATAGTCAAACACTAGGTTTTTTTAATCTACAGCCTTACAAAATTAGACCCACTACGGTGTACAGCGAGAGGCGTGGTGAGCTCATGGTTAGTGAGCTCGACTCCCGATCGAGTCCGGGTTCGAGCCCTGGTCGGGGACATTGTGTTGTGTTCTTGGGCAAGACACTCAACTCTCACAGTGCCTCTCTCCACCCAGGTGTATAAATGGGTACCAACAAATTTAATGCTGGGGGTAACCCTGCGATGGACTAGCATTCCATCCAGGGGGGAGTAGCAATATTCCTAGTTGCTTAATGCTACGGAAACCGGGATAAGCTCCGGCCTGATGGGCCACTTAGGCTCGTATACAGACTTAACCTACCTTACGGTGTACAGTGTAATGAAGACAGAAGTGTGCTATATTAAATCACTTTGGTTCCGAGTTTTATGAACTAAAGGTACTGTAATTTATTCCACAACGTATTTCACAGGGCCACTTTGTGCAACTGTTAGAGACGCCGCCATGGTGTACGGTGAGTAATCACAGGCTCCTTGTTAAGTCTTCCTTAGCATTCAACTGAAACTTTGATCTAAGTCTTGGAAAGTGCTGGAAACTGTTTTGGGCCACCTTAAATCGAGCGCTGAAATAGACTATGAATTTAGTATCCGTATTTGGCTTATCAATTCTTATCATGTTCGCCCGTGCCGTTTTCTTGCAGCATACCTGGCAGGAGAAGACGATGAGGACCCAACGAGTGAGTCTATGTGGTCGAATAGTTTTCTTATCACGACAGTAAAACTAAAAAAAGTCACATTGACAAAGATGAACGCGTCACCAATCGCCCTCGTTTTCCCAGCGCAGAAAAATACGAGTGATTCATGGCGCGAGTTGTCTCAGCTCTACTCCTGATTGGTTGATAAATAGTGCATGTCTCGTCTGATTTGTTTAGACGCGTTTGCACGAGTTTTTTAACCAATCACAGAGCTTAGCAAACAGAACTGTTGGGCAGGCGTGAAAACTATAACTTGCAGATTTCGAAAGATTTTCCCACCAAAAGAATCACGTCTTTCTCAAATACTTTGCATACGAAAGACACTTCTCTCACTCGTTAACTAATTCACATCAAGAACAAAGACATTAAATTATTTTGATTTTTTAAAACAGTATTTTGGATACTATATATAGATCTTTCATGTCTAAACAGTCAATCACAAACGTAATAAAACAAACCAACAAACAATGACATTATTGGGTAGTTTAGTAATTTAGTCAAACTTGGTTAATTTTTCTACACAAGCCTAACAACGTTAATAATCTCTGATAGCGCTCGGACAACCAGAGGTCACTCTGGAAGGATTTGAAAACATCTCATCTCTTGAAGGAGTTACACTTGGAATAGACTGGAAGTACTTTAAGGTATTCATTTGTTTAATTCTGTACTGAACTTGTATAAAGCTATAACTAAAAAACATTAAAGAATAGTTTGTTAGACGCTTATCTGTGACGAGAATAAACCTGGACCTGTAGGTAAATGAGACTTATCTTTGTTTGTCTGACAAATTCACGTGCAAAGTGTACGAAACGAGAACTGCAGAAGGAAAATCGAACTTCATGTTATAATCGAAATTGAGTTTTTTCTTTCATTAGTTTTACCACTAGGGTATCTAAAAGATAGTAATGCTGCGGCACATTCTGTTGATGCCGACATTAGTTAGTCTTTGATCCATCTGC
>OMLO01006000.1_pt1 | contig 10208 bp, 4 predicted proteins | sample 1674811 | NCBI WGS metagenome assembly OMLO01 (sample SAMN06265003, study PRJEB25207) | coral metagenome | isolation source: Coral host | place: Mexico:La Bocana,Puerto Morelos, Mexico | collected 2008-11-13
TTGCTTCTGATATTTTAGGAAGAAGACGCTGTACTCGCAGAAATGGAGTTTACTGGACAAGCGTTTGAGGAGATGCAAGAACAGAACGTACGACTGCTGCAGCAGCTTAGAGAGAAAGACGATGCTAACCTCAAGCTTATGTCTGAGGTCAGACAAACTTTTCACGACCGATCCTCAATGCCACTTTCTCTCTCATTTTTTGGTGCTTTAAATTTTGTAACAGTTTGAACTAGAGCGTTCTAGATGTTTGTAAGAAATTTCACAGCAAAAAGCTGCAGAATTAAAATATGGAGAAGTTTTTGTATTTGAGCATTTCCATTTAACCTGATCAACTGAATTCTTTGTATCCATTATGAAGGGCATTAAGATACATTTTGTAAAGTACTGAAAATAGTGAAAAAGAAGTTAAGAAAATTATGAAGCCGTAAGGGAACAAATTTGCCTGTGAGCGGTGGCCATAGTAGATTAAAGAAGATAGAGCTTTCTGGTTGGACACCGCCATGGTCATTGACAGTAAAAAAATGATTCATACATACACTATATTCACACTTATAATAATTTATAGCAAACAATCAAACAGCAAAGTAAAACATAGAAGCATGAAGTTTGTTTATTTAAAATGTGGCATTATGTAATTCACAACGAGAAACGAAAAGGTAGAATTGGCAGCACTAGCGCTCTGCTTTTGAGTTGTACATACATCTTGTTGTATTTCTACCCTCGCTGTCCTTTGCAAAACCATTGAGAGCAAATCTTCTTTTACAAGCACTGCGTAACATTCTCAATCTTCAGTTTGACTGGTATCTCTACTAACAAGCCAATGTTAATTGAATCCTTTTTTTTTTTCATGTACCTGTGCTTAGCGCATCAAAGGGAATCAGATCCAAAAACAGATTAAAGAGGAGATGGACGTGCTGGCGGATCAAGTAACGTCTCTGAACACGCACCGTGATACACAGACTCAGTTAGTGAAGAAACTTGAGGAGAGAGAAAAAGCGTTACAGAATGCAGTGGTACGATTCGCGTTTCTCATACTTCGCGATACATTTATGCCCCGATCACACACTGACGCATTTTCGTCTAAAACCGGATACTATTTGATGTGTTTTCTCCTATCATCCACACCAAAATGCTCAAAAATGCTCTAAAATGCTGGTGGAAACAGAGTCTTTTGAAAACGGGTTCGAAAGTGGAGCGGTTTGAACACGCTCTGTTTCTACTGTTGACAGGGGAAAACGGCAGTTTTTGAAAACGGTGAGGAAAGAACAGTATACACAGTCGCTCTCATCAGTGTTTCAGTTCGGTCGTTTTAGTGTGGGCGATAAGCGAAAACGTATCAAAAAGTATGTGTTTTCGAATGAAAGCGCATTAGTTTGGACAGGTGAAAACAAAGCGAAAACGCTAATGTGGTCGAGGCCTCAGTAGATGTTTTGAATTCAAGAGTGTCAGTATCGAGTCAGTAGTTCGTATAGTGTGATGGTCTAGGTAAGAATAGTTCTGACTGTTGACAAACTTAACACGAGTATTACAGCAAATACCAACACCGATAGATTGACCAAACAGTCTCAACGCACCAGACTTATGACATCATCGACTGACAAACACTAATCACTTGACTCTGAAGATGACTTCGCCCAGGTTGTCTAAATGACAAAAAACAAGAACTACTGTACTCTCGCTCTAACGATCGCACTAATCGAACTCTAGATACATTAAAACAATTTTTTTCTTTTTTCAGGATTACCTGGGAATATGTTGATTTAAAGCTTAATTCGTTAAATAACCTCAGTTAAACCCGTTAATTGCTTGTCTAATTAAATGGTATTTTTTCTCTTTTCTCGCTGGATTCAGACATCACTGGAGAAGGAACTCAATTTGAGACAACAAGCGATGGAGTTGCACAAACGAAAGGTCAGTTTAGCATAACTGAGCATGCTTGCAATAGTGCACCTGTCCTAGGTCAGGTCTGCGGCAGGCCAAGTCTTGTATACTGCCATAGCTTATCTCGGTTTCCTTAGCGAGAAGGACTATTTTTTAATAACTAAACCCATAATGTCCCTATAGTAACTTTTGCATGTTAAGTGACCATTCTATGCCTTGATCAATGCATCTTTGTTACAGGCTATAGAAAGTGCACAGGCAGCCCAGGATGTGAAAATCCGGTTTGACTCGTTTCAACAACAGTTCCAAGAGGTATGTTTATGTCTCTCACAGTAGACATCGTCTCGTTATCGGACACCAGTTCACTCCTAACGATACCCCAGTGTAGCCTATGAAATGCGTCCGAATCGCTGTTTGTAATCTGTGCCAATCGACCCCAATTTCAATGATCATGACATCTTTCTGTATTGATTTGTTATTATCTATTTGTTTTATGCTTTTTTTTGTTTGAAAATTTATGTTTTGCGTTTCCTGCCTCCTGTCAACAATCTTTAACTTGAGGCATCTCAAATTTTGGAATAGCGTATTTCAACCGTAATATTTGTAATTTATATCGAAAAAATATTTTGCTTCATGAGCACTTAGAAGAGAATTTTGTAAATTGCAAAACTGGCTTGCATGTCCTATTTTACGTATCTGTCATTTTTATCAACTCCTAGGCACAAGAAAGTCTGTCGGAGCAAACTCGAGCATCTGAAGAAGAAGCTTTCAAGTCTCGTAGAGTCCAGGTAAAACACTGCTCGCTCTTTTGTTGCCACCTGAATTTAGCCTGTGAACAGACTCCTGCTTGGGTTACACAGCGTAAATGAGAAACCGCTAGGCGGAGCCAGTGGACTGTGGTCTAGCGTGCAGAGCTGGGTCTGGGAGGGTGAGAAATTACAGGGGAATTCCCCCACGCTGTGCTCGCTGGCCTCGCTTCGCTCGTGGAAATGTTTGTCTTTTGCCTTCCTCTGCTTGCGGGATATCGTGTGTCGTGCATTTCTAGGCGCACCGAGAACTGTTCAACTGATTCAGTTTCTTTTTTCACTGTGTCGTAGGAGGAATGCGCAAGTCTTAAGCGCAGACTAGAAAAAGAGAAGAAAAATGTCCTGTATGGTGCAGCAGATGAGATTCTTTTGGAGGAAATCAAACAATACAAGGTAGAGAGATTTGATTCGTATCAAATACACCCAGAGTGTAAAAAGCGCAAATAATGTAGTTTTACCATAGTACACCGGAAGTGTAAATTGCGTTGTGTTACAATAGTACACCGGAAGTGTTAACGACGTTGTTTTACCATAGTAAACCGGAAGTATAAATGATGTTGTGTTACCATAGTAAACCGGAAGTGTAAATGACGTTGTGTTATAATAGTACACCGGAAGTGTAAATGACGTTGATTTTGATTCTAGATTCTGATGTTGAGGATATATTCAAATATCTCTTGAACGTTTTTTTATTTTTTCAGGCAAAGCTGACATGTCCTTGTTGTAATACCCGTAAGAAAGACGCGATTTTGACCAAGTGCTTTCACGTGTTCTGTTTTGAGTGCCTGAAGACCAGATACGACACAAGGCAGCGAAAATGCCCTAAGTGTAACGCAACGTTCGGAAACAATGACTTTCATAGGATTTACCTTTAGTCTGAGGGACGGCCAAGGAAACGGTTCTCCTGTGTCACGCAGCTCCAGCCACATTGCGTGACTCAATAACCGCAGAAAAGGGAACTTGCATGGCGATAAAAACTTGTAAGGGAGAACAGAGTTGACAGTTTTCCATGACGAAGAGATATTAGATACGTCACGTCGCTTGGAAACGCCACTGACCTTCAATGACAATTTGGGTAATTCTCTCTTAGAGAAGCCATGTTACCAGGCTTTGCTCGTTGACAATAAACAAAACACAGTTTGCGTGGAAACGCGTATCTGGTGTATTTTAATTTAAAACAAGCGCGAGGACATCGCGTCTTTTCAGGGTTGTGCGAGTCGAGAAGGCGCCTGGAATCAGCAGGGTAAAGAAAAGTTGATGTTAAAATTTAATTATGTTTTTATCTTTGTGTCTCTTCGGCAAATTCCAGCCTCTAAAGAGAACTTATTCGTACACATCACTCAGCTGAAGAACGTACTGCAAAAATGCTAGTATGCAAACTTTAAAAATTGTCCTTTATATAAGGACCATTTTTCCCACAATGTTCATTAGACTTGATTTCGGGCATACCAAGGTGCACTTTACGTGCGTAGGCGACATGTCTCGGTGTGCTGTGTAACCTGGCCTACGTCAAACACGTAAGCACAACGGAGTTCTTTTACGGACAAAATTAAGTTAAATTGTTACTTTGGATTTCAGTAGCCCAAGGTAAAAAACTAAATGTTACTTTCAGGGAACAGTTATTTTCGGGGCCCGTTACTTTCGGAATTCTACCTATACATACTATTTGCGTGTTCTTGAGTTTTCTTTCGCTTAGCTAACTCGAAGCAAGCTGTGGAAATTAAACCTTTGAGCCCTAAGTGGACATATACGGCCAGTTAATGGTGGTGCAATTTACACCACTTGTGACGTCATCAGTTTAAGTAACGCTAAAAAGTCGATGCAACTTAAAAAGATCTTGTAAATGATGCTTGAACGACAATGATCGGATCAAGTGAATCTGAATAACAGCTAAAAAACCACCGAACGTTTACCCCCAAAACACAGGAAAATCATGGCCTTCCCACCGACTGCAACTTTTGTCCAACTCTTTCCTTTTCAAACGAGCTTTGAGGCCAGACTTTTCTCATCGCCGAAAACCGCGGTCGTATGGCTAACTCGACAGCAAAAAGCGAGAACCCAAATGACAACGAAAGCGACGGGCTTGTGCGCTAAATCTCGAAGAGTCGTAGACGGTGGAGTTTCTCGCGTACAAAAATTCCAAATTTGGAATTGTGCGCACGCCCCAACTAAAATGCTAGAAAACGTCCTGAAACCGAAAGAAAAGGCCACTTTCCATGCTAGAAAGCACTTTTCTTGAGGATTGGGACGAAATTGGGATGAAAATAAACAAAAAAGGCCATTTGCTGCCTTAAAGTGGCATTAATTCGGAGCTTGTCAGTAGTCAAAGGGCTAACTACGCGATGAAGACTGTATACCGACCACAGTACTGTGGTATTGACCGTTTATTATTGACCACAGTATTGTGTTTTTGTGGTGCCTGAAGCGCGAGCAGATGGAGCTCTGGCAGGTGGGCAAGACGACCAAAAGTTGTAATTTTTCAAAACAATCAGCGAAACAATGATCTTTATTGACTCACACTTAGACTAATTACAGTAGGAGGTTGATTAAAGAAAATAACAAGGAAGGTAACTCCGTGATTCTTTTCCGGACTGTGGTTGAAGAACAATGTGTATCTGTAACCACACCTATGAATGAACACGGCAAGCGCGTTGTCGGAAATACCTCGGCACGTTTGAACTTCGTTCGAGCGGAAGCCGACCTATCAACGAGCTTAGCCGATATCTACGACGCATGCCTAATTCCTGCAACGCTGACCAAAGATATGCGGGCATATTTTTCTTGTGAATCAAAAAAAAAAGTAAGAGAAAAGAGGAAGTCCATATTCATGCTTCGATATGTCTCAAGCAGGCAAGGTTGCTTAGTTTTTAGCACCTTTATGGCTTGAAATATGTCTTCAAGGATGAAGCTACGTCCATCGACAGAAATTTGTGCCGACTGTAGCGCGCCCGGTGAGTGTGATTCGCTCGATCTCACTGAATAATTAAGCGCGCGAATTGGGCTCACTTGAATTAATTCTTTATTATGTTACCCGCGAATCTTTTAGAAAAATCTTACACCGTGGATTAAAGACTGATCTTAACCCTGCTCTTTCAACAGGACCAGAATGGGCATCTGTAAATCGTGGTGTTTTAATTTGCGACGAATGTTGTAGCGTTCACCGGAGTTTGGGTCGACACATCTCTCAAGTGAAACACCTGAGGCATTCTTCATGGAGCCCGAACTTACAAGCGGTTTGTACACATGGAACTTTATTACGTCCTAGTTAACAATTTTCGCCTTTTCTTCCATGATTTCATCGAAAAGTCTTGAATTTTGCGGCGGCGATGTGTGAAATGTACCGATGTAAGCATCGAGTGGACTCTTCAGTAGTCGATTCGTAACTTCCGATGTAAAAAAGACATTTGGTATATGAATTTATGATAGTTTTCCAGGCCTTTTGTTTAAAGAGAATTCTGGTTTATTTGTTTCACGTAGTGATGCTAGTCCAGTTATAGTTTTATCGTTACTGATTCTTGTAATAAAGTCTTCGTTAAACCACACTCGAAGGTGTTGGTTGCACGTCTCGATGATAAGACTACATATGAAAATGGATCCCTCGTCAATAACCAAATTATCTACCTTAAAATTATAATGTTTGGAGTTGGAGCTTTATTTATGGGCTGCACTTGTGATATCCTTCGTCTTACATTTTTGGATGGCTTTTATTACTAAAACGTAAAAATTAATCTTTATACCCAGAACCAAACATTTGATAGACTTGTGCCCTGCTATAAGCGTATGTCAAACTTTCGAAAAGAGCAATATTTATTTTCTTATGCATCGCTTGAAATATTTTACTTATTGCAATGTTGAATACGTTTTTAATTTAGTATTGTTTTATTTTGAAAGGAAAATCATTTTAGTATCCACAAAATCTATGTTCTGTCCTTTTGCTAAATACAGGGAAGAAGCCACAACAGCTGTGATGAAACTAAATTAATCGTCTTCCAAAGCGTAACAACATGTTTAGAGAATTATTCATTTTCATTTTGTTTTGCTTCCTTTAATTAATATGAACAGAAACTGAAAATTTTGAAGATTATATTTTTTTAATTAAAATATAAAGGGGTTTCTTAGATTGTCACAAAAAAGTTTTTTTTTAGACTTTTATTTCCTTAGAACAACACAACACAACACAAAACCTCTGTCCTTCATATTCTAAAGCCTTTTATTCTAACTTGTGTCAATGGCATCATACAAGTCACAGCCCACTTTTTTCTTTAATGAATTTACATCATATTTTAAAAATTATTATTTTTGACTAAGAGAAATTATGAAATGTCAAAAATTCTCATTTTGTTTAAGTAATGTAATTGTATCAGGGCTTGACTCTCAGAAAAAATCCTTGGGGACAGCTGGCCCCTAAGTTTTCAGATTTAGTTGCCGCAAAAGTATTTCAGTGAAAAGCATGAACAGTGAGTCACCAATGAAAAAAAATTGGTGACATGGGCTACACCAGCGATTACAACATCAAGTTTAAGCATCTTATACCCAAGTCAGTGAATATAATTATATTAAAATTATTGCCGCAGTTCATTGCATTTAGTTTTTGTTTTCTTTTGAAATTGAATGTAAAACAAATCCATTCAAACTGTTAATGATATTTTTTTTTCATTTCATTAGATGGTACGGCAGCTTGTAACAAATGGGGCAAACTCAATATGGGAACATTCACTTCTGGACCCAAATCAAATGAAAAGTGGATTAAGGAAACCTAACCAGAAAGACCATGTTCAGTGAGTACAGTGCTTGTAAGAGGGGCCAGGGGGAGGGGGCCTGGAGTAGGTGGGAGAGGACAGGAGGATTAGGGAGGGAGAGTATAGGTGATTTTTGATGCCTGTGGCTGTTTTCAGTGAAATGGCGTATAAACATGGCTCCTTTTAGACTTTGCTTGCAGGATTTGCCTATTTATCAAAAGCAGGGTTGATCGATTTTTGAACAAATAAAGATCTCCTCATGCATTCTCTGAGTCGACTCTTGATAATTTGTATAAACAATATCTACATTGTGTGGTTGCAGAAAATGTCCATACTCCCCCCCCCCCCCCCCCCCCCCCCTTTGAGGGTCACTGGAAATGTCAGAAGGGAGGCCAGGGGGTTCAAAGATGGAAATTTTAAAGGGGTGCAGAATTTATTTGACAAATGACTGATATAAACCGTGTTTTGATTCTTGATATGTACCTTGTTTTGAAGTTTTGAAAAAAACTAGAGCCTCCATCCATTGATCAAGACTCATCTCCTTGGAATGGAAATTCCTTCAGGGTTTACACTGCAAAACCAAAACTCCTTCAGTGGTGGATAAAGACATTTTTTAATATCATAATAATCTTCTTACCGTATGTGTACTATGTAGTTCTATAAGAAATATATGTTGTAGTTAAAAATTAAATTCAGGTAAAAATTAAATTCCTTTGTCTCTTAACCCTACTTATTCATTGACTATGAATAATTAGGGTTAGAAGACAAAGGAAATTGAGAATCCAACTAGGTTAAAATAATTTTTAACTGAATTTAATTTTTAACTACAACATATATAAAGGCTAGTATGAAAATAGATTTTTGATGTACCGGTAATGATAAATGCTGCTTCTCTGCATTGCAGTCCGACAAAGTCAACATTTATCAAAGCCAAGTACCAGAGGCTTGCATTTGTTCCCCGTCTTCCCTGTAAAGATGATGATACTATCACTGTTTCTGACCTCAGTCAGGTAGCTTACTAAGTTAGATATGTAACAATAAATAAACAAATGGATTACTTAATTTGTTCATACATTTAAGTGTCAAAATCAAATCTTATGATCATGGGCATTTGTAACACGTTCCAAATTTTTGGAAGCTGTAAAGAAAATATGTTTTTGTCCGTACAAATAAGCGAGTACAATGTACATAGTTGCTCTGAGTAAGTTGGAATTAACTTAATTGAGCTTGATGTGCAATTTGTTGTTATCTGTTTTATATCTGTCAATCAAATCCATGTACACCAACTCTAAATAAGGCATGCCAGTAGGTTGTCTAGGACTATTTTCCAAAACTGCCCTTGTAAATACAGATTATGAATACACACAATTGTGTTTTTTTGCAGCAACTTCACTCAAGTGTAAGAACTGGAAATCTAGAGACATGTTTGAGGCTTCTCTCTCTAGGTGCACGTGCAAACTACTTTCATCCAGTAAGTACCGGGAGCAGAGAAGCGGGGAACAAGGAAGGAATGAGGGCGGAGTAATAAGTAACGCTCAGGGTTTTCAAACTGAAAAAAGGTAGCAGCAGGAAATTGTAAAGTAGTGTGAGTACTATCTAGTTATTATAAAAGTGGTGTTGTCAGGAAGGATGCTGGAGAGGGGTACCCCCTTCTACACAACAAAATGGGGTCCTCCCCCCAGAAAATTTCGAAAATGAGGCTGCCTTAAAGTTTGTTCCAGTGCATTTTTTGATGGCCACCCTACACTTGAAATATTTAACAATTAATCAAAGTGGAGGTAAATATCCACCACTTTCACCAACACTGAGGTGAATAATTGTTTTAGTATATACCACACTAGCTGAATGACTAGAAGACCAAAGAGTAACTGTACTTGTTTAAGAGTAACTTTATTTGAAACGGGAAGCCATTTTGTTTTTCTTCGGCTGCTCAGAGGTGAATAGTACTTGGCTAATCACCTCCAAGCTAGCCAATCAGCGTGCGCAAAAAGCACTATTCACTTGTGTGGTATATACTAATCGCAATTATTAACTCCTCAGATTCACTTATACAAAATATTATTAGGATAGTTTGCCTCTGTTGACCTATCTTTGATTTTTTAGCCCAAAAACCCTGGAGACCATGCTGAATTATGTGCACCAATTTGTCAAAATCAGACTAGTTTTCCACACACGGAAACGGGTGACCACCAATTTTTATTTCATTTCTGAAACAAGTAAATCATTATCTGTCCGCTGCCAATAGAACTTAAAAAAAATCTATCAAGTAGAAAAAGTTTTGTGGGAACGTCCGTAAGTATTGTAAATATTTCAGATGTTTATAAAGTTCAGACAGTTAAGGTTATATTTTGTAAGTAATGTATACAGACCAAACTCCTGGTTACTTTATGATATATCAACTGATGTCAGTACAAGTTTTTATGCCACCAGGATTTGACTGATTGGTGTAACTTTACTTCAACTTACACCTTGTCTCCACAGGATAGAAGTAACACCCCACTTCATGTTGCCGCTAATGCTGGACAAGCTCTTCAGGTTGAGCTTCTTATTGTACATGGCGCTGATCCCACTAAACCGGATATGAAGGGGAAGACTCCAGTAGACTATGCTATGTAAGTGTTGCAAACCTTGTGAAAAACTTGAACATTCTTACTAGCAAATAATGGTATTTCATAGGTTTCTGTCTTTCGCACTGTCTAGCAATTTTCTGAAAGTTTTGTGCCAACAATGCATAAAGTTACATGTACATGATAACTGGGTCTGGGCAGAGTATTCCCTAAAT
>OMLO01006001.1_pt1 | contig 10208 bp, 8 predicted proteins | sample 1674811 | NCBI WGS metagenome assembly OMLO01 (sample SAMN06265003, study PRJEB25207) | coral metagenome | isolation source: Coral host | place: Mexico:La Bocana,Puerto Morelos, Mexico | collected 2008-11-13
TGAGCAATTGTTTCGGAAATTGAATTGCTCAAAAGTTAGAACAGTTGAAACACACAGGTCATATGTTTCGTTTTGAAATCTCGACACGCTCTTTGTAGAGAACCAATTGTCTAATATGTGGGAAATCTCTGCAAACCATTCATGCAGTAAAGAAAACATTTGCAATCAAACAAATACATCAAATATCTTGCAAAAGCTCGACAAAACCCTTTGCAGACGAGAGTTGTTCTTTCAGTTTCAATACATGTTGAAACACTTGCTCAAGAATTGCAAGGACTTTTTGCAGCAATTGGGAACACTTTGATGAACTTTGCAACATCCTTTTGGCCCGAAGACGGTCGCGGAATAGGAAGCCTGTTGAACATACAACATATTCGCTCGACCCAAGGTTGCACCAATGTGGATCCTAGTCAAACCACCGATTTTCTGATCAGTGGTGGAGCAGCCTAAGGGGATGAGATGCTACTTTCTAGAGATAATGGGATTCTATTCATTTCAACGCCTAGGTTTCCGAAATCACTGCACCTTCCCTGGTGTCTTCCAGTCCTATGGCAGGTCTGGTGTGGATGTCTTCTTTCTGAATCGTGGATTGATTGATGGTTCCTCAGTGAGCATTTCAACACAGGGGGATTGAGGAGAAGGTTGCCTAAAATGATAATATTTTTCCAAGTGCATTTTTTTTGTTTGTGTGATTGATAGCACCATGATTTTTTGAACTTCAATCCGCAGAGAAGAGTTTCCTGAACTGCACTTGAATTGAGCTTTGTTGGGTTTTCTTCTCCAGCAAAATCCGTAAGCACCACTTGGGATTCGGAAAAAAACGGGATGATTTCTCAAAAACCACTGGTACCCTAAGTACCCTGACCCCTGAAAGGCCTGGCTATTTTCAGGACCTAAACATTCCTGCTATGCTATACAGGGTCAGGGCCCCTTCTATCGGTTGGTCCAATGATCCTTAGGGTAGAATCAATTTTGGTCCGTCAGCCGAGGTGTTAAGATACTTGGACAGCAGCGGAAACTGTGGGGTTGACACCGGGGTGTGTTGATGTACCAGTGGAACTTGCAGTCGAATGGCAACTGCACTGGGATTAATGTGGATGGATAATTTTTGATGTAACACTAACACGGTGATATCTATGGGTATACGGTATGTTAGTTTACTGGAAGGTAATGTTGAAGGATTGAATCATTGTACATAACTGAATTCATCTAAAAAAAATCTGGAGGTTTATGAAAGAATCACTCAGAATCACCATATACCCGGTAGGAAACTAACATATCCCCACCCAAGGTATATTTGAAGATGATTTTCCGTTTCCCTAGGTGGGATACGTTAGTTCCCTGGAGGGTAACTGCTGAGTAGTATTTCATCCCCCCCCAAAAACAAAAAACTGTTTGGTGGCCTTCCATGATCGATGAGGGGTGAGCTACTTCTTCTTCCCCGGAGTTTTCCGATGGTTGGAAGGAAGATGTATTTCCTATTGAAAGAGTTCCTATTTTATAGGCGAAAATGTTGTTTTTTTTTAAAGGGGATGTACCTGTTCTTTGGTGAGGCAGAGATGGATGAACTTCCAATTTTTCAGGTTCATGCATCTGATAGCCATGTGGGTATGCCTAACATTTGTTAGACTTCAGTGCACCTATACTAATGCTCATTAACTACCATGGGCCCCCAAAACCGTGAAAAATGAAGGTTTTGGCCACCTGCGAACCAGGTTATTTCCCACAAAAACCTCTAAACATGTAGGTTTTGGGGGCCCATGGTATGCTTAATCTGGTGGACCCTGTGCTTCTTTACCTAAGGATCATGCATGTGTTTTGTATCAACCGGAGTAGTACACCAAGATTTGGATAGGGAAACGTATCATAAGCTCTGTGTTTTCCATGGTTCAACACGGGGAACTTCAGATTCCGATGTGACCGGACATGGGGATATGGGTTCCAATGCCACTGCCAATATAGACTTTCTCATCATTAATATCACTATTGAACGTGTAGAAGTATAGGAAAGAAATCCAAAGATCCTATATATGTACCCACGTCCACGGGTGTAAAGAGTTAGATCCCATGTTTACTTCCTAAGTGTTTTGGCTTAAGCTGAATGCATTGTGAAGTCTGCGGAAGGCCCCTTGGAAATCCTTGTTCGGGGTGCCGGACGTTGGGCAGACTTCAGTGGCTTTGGTCCTCCCAAGTTGATCGGGAGGAAGTAGGGCAAGCGGTCAGTGCCCTTCGAGATTGCGCTGGGGTTCTTGCGGACCTAGCTGAGGTTGGTGCGGGAAGAAAGAAATCTCCCAAGCTCCCTGAGGCCCCAAGTGCGGGAGAGGGCTCCACTCCTGGGGCTCAATCGGGAGTGAAAGAAGAACAGCCAGAAAAGGATAAAGGACCTGGGCAAGTAGAAGGAGAAGGCAAGGACCCCGTCATTGCTCCAAAGGTTGAAGATCCTAAGCCGAAGGACGAGAAGGCAGCTGAAGACGAAGGATACTATAGTGAAGAGGAGGAAGAGGAATCAGGAGAAAGTAGGAGCATCACAGGAGACGAAGTTGAGGCACCGACCAGAGAGAAGGAGCCCCAGCCCATTAAGAGTGCAGCACCGAGGAGAGAAAGTTTACCGGAAGGAAGGACTTACCGGGGTAGCATTGCCGCCCCCTTGGGACTTAGAACCCTACCTAAGTCACTATCCCCACGAGACGAGGAAGATTTAGCACGGCAAGCCGCCAACAGGGCAGAGAAGAGAAAGGACGTCTCTGGTGAAAGCAGGCCGGTTGAGCCCAACAGACACGAAGACAAGAAGAGAGAGAAACAAGAAGAAAGGCGACGTGAACGAAAAGAGGGAAGAAGGCGATCACCTCAATACCCCCCTGGAGGTTGGGAGCCCAACCATCAGCGAAGGGAAAGATCGAGGAGCAGACGCAAGAAGGACAAGAAGAATAAAGGAAAGAAGAAGAGAGAAAGAGGACGCGAGTGGAGGAGAGCGACCGGTAGCCGACCGTTCCAGCCATGGCCCCAAAGGCAAAGGCAGGAGCAAAGGCAAAGGCACTACTGAGGAGGCCGGCGGGAGTTCCCAGGGGAGCTCCTGTGAGAGGAGGACGAAGAGTGCGAGGAAGAGGAGGGCTGCCAGCAGCAGCCGAGGCAGAGGACCCAAAAAAGGATTGGAAAGACGGCAAGGAAGTGGAGCTGAAGGGGCTCTCATTGCTGGACTTCGCCACTGGTCAGCACATCGTGGTGACCGAGGGTGTGTACTATGGGAACAAAGTGAAGTTGGCCGGCAAGCTCGTTCGACTGGAAATGGAGGCGGGAGCAGCTCACCTCTATCTGCTCCTGACTGGAACTACAAGCGAGGGTTTGCTTCAGGCCCATTCCTCGGACCCCAAGACCTTGGTGATGGTTCACCTTTGCAATCACGATTGCTCGCAGTTGGAGTCAGGAGATCATTACGTCCATGGGCTGAAAGCCAGGCTGGCATCGGGGGGACCAGGAGTGGAAGAAGGTTGGGTAACCAATCTGGAGGAAGCCCCGAGAGGAGAAGGAGTGGACGAGCTTGCAGCGTTGAGGGCTCGAGGACGAGAGGTCGGGAGGAAAGACAAGCCTCCCAGGAAAGACGAAGTCGAGGAGTTAGATCGTTCAGAGGAGTCGGAAGAGAAAGCAAACAAGGACAAGAAGAAGAAAAAGAAAAAGGAAGACAAGAAGGAGAAAGTGGAAAAGAAAAAGCACGATGGCAGACAACCAGTGAAGTCGTCGGTGAAGAGTCCCGAAGTACTGTTTGCAGGAACAGGACTCGATCCTCGGGAGCGTGTGCGGAAAAGGGTGATGAGAAAAGCGAAGAAGTTTTTGAACAAGAGGAGGAAGAAGGAACGAAGCGACTCGACTTCAGAAGGGTCATCAAGCCAGAGCTCAAGCGAGGACGAAAGCTTGGATGCAGGAGGCCTGTTCTCAGAGACGGGAAAGGCAAAGAGTTTGGCCAAAAACTTCCCCGGGGTCCTGACTTACCAGGCAGTCCAGCAGATGCAGGAACAACTGCTTACAGAGGTTGGGGAGACCAGCGACAACCTTTCAACCCGACCGATCAGCCTTCTTTACTTTCGGCAGGAATTGGCTCGAAAAGCGGGAGGTCCGATGGGGAGGGAACTACTCAATCTCACCTCCTGTCTCGACGCTCTCCTGAAAGGCAAAGTGGCTGTGGCCACCGACATAGTGGTACAGAGAGTGAAGGCCTGCGAGGCCGTCCTGAACGGCACCCACTGGACGACAGCCCAACGAATGGAAGTTGTTGGCAACGAATCCAGTGGAATAGCTCAGGGCACCGAGCTGGACTCAGCCAGGAAAGAGAACTACGAGGACAGCAAAACTCGTTACCTGGCAACCCTGGGGCCGGGAAAAGGACCAAAAGGAAAAGGAAAGAAGGGCGACCCAAAAGGAGGGAAGAACCAAGATGGAGGAGGTTGGACGGAGAAGGATGCCGACAAGAGAGGAAAAGGGAAGAAGAAAGAATCCCAGTGAGGAGTGACGGTGCTGTCGACGATATGGCCGAAGCCGATAGTGGTTTCAAAGGTGAGGTTTCCCCTAAGGGTTTCGGGGGAGATGGCTGGAGTCTGGAGTTCAGGTACAGCAGGACTCCCAGCCTTTGTATCATAGTGTTTTCCCTGACCGGGGGCTTTTTGATCCCCTGTGCCAGGTTGATAGACCGCTTATGGATGAAGTAAGCGCGGTTTCTCCAAGTGCCGATGCCGGGATCTCGCGGCTTTCAGAGAAAATAAGCTTTTCGGATGAGGGTTTGGTAGGAATGAGGTTTTGTGATCTGGGGGTCAAGGTCCTGCAATGCCTCTTAGAAGTTTTTCCACTCCGCAGCAAGACCACGGGATGTGTAGATAGCCATTCGCTGTTTCCACTTCCCACTTCTAGGATGGTACTGTCAGAACTTTACCCCCATATCTGTGTGAATGAGATGAATTGGTTGATTGCAGTTTGTTTGGGGCTTAACTCGTATTGGGGTGGTGACCTCTTTAGTGAAAACAAGCCCTCGGGAGCTCAATGCTCCTGCCTTGATTTGTTGCTGGTAGATGTACAAAGGCTTTGCGAATTCCAGATCAAGTTCGAACAGTTCGATTGGGATGTGTTCTTTTCGCACAGGAGTGTGGACTACCACGGTGATGAAGTTAAAGTTGCAAGATGGTTTAAATGGTGTAACGTAGCACCAGCTTTGCCTGCCGAAGTGGGTAAAGTCCCCCTGAATGAATTATGTACACGGGGGGCCCGCCATTATGTAGACCATTTTGAGCTCTACCTAAAACCACGACACATGTGGCCGTCAGTCAAATCTCCTCGTGTTATGGTGGCTGATGAGGATTGGGGAGAAGTGTGTACGGGGCTCGTGAAGGCGGGCGTGTGCACCTTCATGGCAAAGGATGATTTATTTCAGGGGCCCAATGGACCATTGTTAAATGGTATGTTTGGCGTTACCAAAGATGAATGGTCCAATGGAGTGGAAGTCTATCGTCTGATCATGAATTTGATCCCCTTAAACTCACTCTGCCAAAGTATCTCGGGAGATGTTCAGTCACTCCCCAGCTGGAGTCTTATGAATCCCTTCTTCATACAACCGGGAGAACAGCTCCTGATCAGCAGTGAAGATGTCCGATGTTTTTTCTATGTGATGGCAGTCCCCGTTGGATGGTGGAAGTTCTTGGGGTTCAACAAACCGGTCCCCCAGTCTGAGGTGCCTCCTGAGTTTAAAGGGAGGGAAACCTTTTTGGTTTCTAAGGTACTGCCCATGGGGTTCCTCAATTCGGTGAGCTTGGCGCAGCATGTTCATCGGAACTTGGTTCTTCACAGTCAAGGACCGGATGGCAGCTTTAACAGGCCCGAGTCGGAAATTCGAAAGGATAAGGCACCGACCTTGGCTAATCCAGCATGGAGAGTTTACCTTGATAACTACGACTTGCTGGAAAGAGTTGAAGCGTCCCAAGTTGCTTCACGTCAAGGCACTACTTCTCCACAGGTGCTCGCCCTGAGGGAACAGTACGAGGTGTGGGGCGTGCCACGGAACCTTAAGAAGTCAGTGGAACGAGGGCTCGTTGCAGAAGTACAAGGAGCTTGTGTCGATGGGAGTCGTGGGATTGCGTTCCCTCGGGAGGTTAAACTCCTGAAATATGTTTCTGCAGCCATGACCATAGTGAACCAACAAAAGGTTAGCCAACGGCAAATGCAAGTTATTTGTGGTGGCTTGGTCTATGTGTCGATGTTTCGACGACCGCTTCTTGGTACCCTCAACGCGGTATGGCGCTTCATCGAAGGTTTTTCGGGAGGTCAGGGGCTGAAACCGCTGCCTCCTGAGTGTAAGGTGGAAATCCTTCGTTTTGTGGCTTTGGTGCCACTGGCGCGAATGGACTTCCGTATGACCATGCATGGACAGGTGACGTGCAGCGATGCGTCTACATTGGGCGGAGGGATATGTGCCAGCAAAGGCCTCTCTCCCTTTGGGGTTTTAGCAACTCATGGAGGACTCCGTGGCGAAATGGCCGAAAACAGGGAAGATCATAGGATCCTCAGCGTAGGCCTTTTTGACGGGGTGGGGGCCCTGCGTGTAGCATTAGACTTGGTGGAAGCAGAAGTCGTAGGTCACGTAAGCGTCGAATGCAACGGGTCAGCATCTCGGGTTGTCGAGGGTCACTTTCCTGGATCAGTAATTGTGCCCGACGTCAACGCAGTGGATGAGGCCATGGTTCGAGAGTGGTCGTGTAACTACTCTCAGGTAAGCCTCGTGCTCCTAGGCGCAGGCCCCCCTTGCCAGGGGGTCAGCGGCCTCAACGCGGACCGCAAGGGGGCACTACGCGATGAACGCTCTGGGCTCTTCGTCCACGTGAAGCGTGTGGAAACTCTTTTGAAGCAGGCGTTCCCATGGTGTCAGGTCCATACTCTAATGGAGTCGGTGGCTTCAATGGACCAGCAGGACTTGGAAACCATGTCAGACGACTTTGGTTCCTATCCTTGGAAGTGTGATGCAGGCCACATGCTTTGGTGTAACCGACCACGTTTCTATTGGATAACGTGGGACCTGTACCTTGAGGAGGGCGTCCAACTTAGCTCGGGAGAATCGTCTCCTGGAAGTGTGGTGCTGACAGGGCATCAACACCTGGATTTGGTAACAAAGGAAGGATGGATGAAAGTGACACCTGAGCAACCTTACCCTACGTTCACCACTTCAAGGCCAAGGTCTAATCCAGGGCGCAAGCCCGCTGGCGTTCAGCAGTGCAGCGAGGTTGAACTGCGACGATGGGAGGATGACCAGCACAGGTTTCCTCCTTATCAGTACATGAACAAGCATTGCCTAATAAATCGTATGGGTCGGTTCCGTGTCCCCTCGGTAGAGGAACGTGAGCTCATGCTTGGGTTCCCTTTAGGATATACGTCTATTTGCTTGCCAAAGAATCAGAGGAAAAGCCAGGTCTTTGAGGACACTCGTTTGACGCTTTTGGGTAATACTTGGGCAGTCCCGGTGGTGGCGTGGTTTCTTCAGCAGCTTCTATCGCCTCGAGGATTCTGTCGATCCTTTACCCCCCAAGCACTTCTTGACAAGTTGCAGCCGGAAAACAACCCAATGCTACAATCTCGCCTTCTTCGATTGCCCATCAGGCCCCTTCGTGCATCGGGGGCAAGCTCAGGTGAGAGTTTCCTGGCACGGCAGCTGGGAAACCTGACCAGTATGAAGGGAGAAGACATTCTCCTGCAAGGACCTTCTAGCGATCAGGTGAAGTTCCACAGGTTGCGTGCCTCCATACCAAGCAAGCTGTGGCGATGGAAGATCATTGCTGGGTGGCGTTGGTCAAATTCCAAAGAACACATAAATTGTCTGGAAATGAGGGCCATCCTGGCCACCTTAAATTTGAGGATAGCTCACCAAGGCTTAGTACACCAGCGCTTCATACATCTGACTGACAGCTTGGTTTGTTTACATGCTCTCACAAGGGGGCGTAGCAGCTCACGAAAACTCCGTCGCACCATCAGCCGCATTAATGCTCTACTGCTTGCAAGTTCTTGTCAAGGCGTGTGGTCGTATGTCCACACTGATCAGAACCCAGCTGACAAACCCAGTCGATGGGGTCAGCGGGTCAAGACAAAATTTAGGAATGGGTAAGCGTCTTCTAGAAGGTGCTACTCCAGCAGATAGGGCACAAAAGCGGCAACAACTTGGAAAACTTAGTGAGCTCACAGTTCAACCAGCTACCCGTTTGCGATATCAGTCAGCTATTGATGCGTTCCTCCATTTTCTCCATCAAAACTCTTTGGTTTTGCCTACCCAGCGGGATCTTTTGGATCCTTTGGTCTGCGAATTTATCGAGCACCTTTGGTCATCGGGAGGTGGCAGGGGTCGAGCCAGCGATTGCGTTGCAGGTTTGCAAAACCATGACCCGAAAATTCGTGGCCACCTACCGGGAGCGTGGCGGCTCCTGAAGACCTGGTCAATCAATGAGGTTCCTAACCGTGCTCCGCCTCTCCCAGAGCATGTTCTTCATTCAATGGTTGGCTGGGCTACCTTCCATGGACATCATGGTTTTGCTGTTTCCCTTCTGGTAGGGTTCTACGGAATGTTGCGAACTGGTGAACTTTTGACTATCTATCGCAAAGATTTCATGGTTGATGAGGGAGGCCGAAAAGTCCTCCTTGCCCTTGGTTGGACCAAAGGAGGTAAGCGTGCAGGTGCAGCAGAAAGCGTGGTCTTGGGCCATGATGCAGTCGTTAAACCACTGTTACGATGGATGAAGCTCACTTCAAGTGCAACACCTCTTACTCCATCCCCACCGAAGTGGCGGTCTCTCTTCAATCAAGCTATCGTTAGCTTAAAAATCACCTCCTTTGAATTCAGACCATATAGTCTCCGTCGAGGAGGTGCCACATGGTGGTTTTCAAAACATCATTCACTAGATAAGATCCTCCTACAAGGACGATGGCAGGCAGCAAAGACTGCAAGAATGTACATCAATGAAGGATTATCAATCCTTGCTCAAATCAAGTTACCTAGCAATCATCCCTCTTTAAAGCCGTTTCTCACTGTGTACAGGACTTCATTTATTCAGCCTACCTTCTCCACACTTGAGCCTCCTAGCGGAAGAGCAGGGGGACGTGGTAAGAAAGGGAAAAAGGCTAAAAGCACCAAATCCTCCCGCAAAGAAAAAGGTTTTGTTTTGAGATTTTCCCTACGTAAAGGCTCTAGACTTGGTTATGACAGGGGTGTGGCCCGTCGTCTCCAAGGGGGTCTATGGTTTGTTACTTTCGCCTTACTAGGGTGTGGCCTGAGGCGTTTTGTAACACCAAATAAGGAATTGGATTAGTAGGGAAATTTCCCCACCTTCTAAATTTTGTTTATTTATTGACAAATATGCTGCGGAGTGGAAGTAAAAAAGGGTGGTCGCAACTCTTTATATATTTACTATTTACCAACCAGTTTTTTTCAAAAATCATTTCCATATCTTCTGTTTTACTATGCCTTTTATATATCCGGAGAAGTCGACCCTGGACTCCCGGACCTTCCCCCTTAAGGGGCTCCGGAGATCCTCGTTTGGTGAAATCCTTTGCTGAAGGACCTCAAGGCCCTTCAACCTCCCGGTCCGGACCGAGGTTGAGACCTCCCAATTCTGATGGTTTGAAAAAAACGGGGCGGTGGCATTTTTAAAGGTAAAAACATAAGGGGGGTTCCGAAAATAGTGGTACCCCCAAATCATCCATTTTAATAGGGTTTTCGGGTTTTCCATTATACACCATCCATTTGGGGGTACCACTATTTTTGGAAATACCCATATGGGCAATTCCTTTTGAAAACTCGGGTTTTTATGGGGTTTTTCTTGGAAAATGACGAATCTCCTGGACTTTTGAATTTTGGCTGTGCTCATTTATTTTCAGGTCCATCAGTTGATTTTGCCCTCCTTGCCCTCAGGCGGTACACCATTGACGGAGAGCTTGCAAACAGTGGCAGATCATTGTAAAGGAGATGTGGAAATCTTGGAAGCTGAGTAGGTAGTGTGTTAATGAAATGTAGTTTATGTTGATTGATAGTGGGCAATATCAAACCATATCGAAACTCATTCAGATTCTTGGATACAAGTACTTAGTAGATAAATGTCACAGATTTTAATATGGTACTTGTAGGAGTGAGCTTGAAAAGAAGGGTGCACCAAGGCCCTGTACTCTAGACATGCCAAGGGATACAGCGCGAA
>OMLO01006002.1_pt1 | contig 10207 bp, 9 predicted proteins | sample 1674811 | NCBI WGS metagenome assembly OMLO01 (sample SAMN06265003, study PRJEB25207) | coral metagenome | isolation source: Coral host | place: Mexico:La Bocana,Puerto Morelos, Mexico | collected 2008-11-13
ATATCAGCTCATTACCTTGGTAACCACTTTGTTTCACAATGTTGTGTATTACTAACTGACGATGATCGGCCAACTTAAAAACTGAAAAACCGACCGACCTCTCCTTTTCATAAGTCTGATCACTGCTATGACTTCCTCTAGTTCCGCTGCCATTGGTTTTGCAAGTTATGCTATCCATATGTTTATGAGTTGGGCGTAAAGTCAGAAAATCCTTATTTCCAGTAATGTTTGGCTAACAATGCAGAAGAGAAAATTTGGTGCCGACGTTGATTTTGGCCAACTAAATTGGACGCTTTTCGGTGATAATTTTGTGACAAATCACCGTGGTGTAAACGGAACTAATTCCAAAACCAATTGTGCTGGAAATGATTGCTTTTGGGTAGTGATTGGCAGGAAACACACGTTCATGAAAAGTTCGCACACCTCCGGGGTGACTGGCAGGAAATATTTGTCCTGAAAGGAGAACAGATATGGGTGATGATTGATAAATTAAAACCCGCCGTGTAGAAAAGGGAGCATTTTGTTTGAGCCGTACAAATGTGACTACATTATGTGACGACACATTTTACTTACCTCAAAAAAAGATCACTCCAAAGACCCAAGGCAGTTCTCAGTTCCTGTACTGTGTGATGTAGTACTTTCTCCTCCTCTGGTATGGCTCATCATTTCACAACATAGCTATAGTTTGAAGGGACTCGGAGAGCCAATAACTTTTTCGCGTTTCAGTCATTATCACCAGACCAATCAAATAGAACCTCTGAAATTTGAACAGTCGAACCTCTCTAATACGGACACTGAAGGGACAGAGCAAGGTGTCAATGTCATGAATATTACGTCACTTGAAAGACTCCACTGAGTTCCTTTAGACAAAAAAGCAAGTCTTTGAGGTGCATTTAATTGTTCAATGGACAGTACAAGTCATTGCAATACGAGCTGTACAATTCCAAAACATATGTCAAACCATAATACATTTTCCGAACAGTAACATTATAGAACAGTAACAAGTGTAGCGAACACTAATTAATCGGGGCGGAGGATTAAGCATGGACATCCCATGTGAATATATTTTCACTGTTCCGCACAAACTCGGCATCGAACGTTTGGAGAAGTGCTTGGATCTTACAGAAAACCCAGGTGTCCGTAAAGATAGTCTTTCAAGTGAAAATGTCGCGAAAAAAAAGGTAGAAAAAGGAAAGCAACAACAGAAGTGTCTTCAAAGAATAAGAAATCTTGATGATAAATGGCAATAGCATGTCGATATATAATTTTTACTGATTGAAAGCAAATGATGTTGTCATCATATGAACAATGAGACAATTGATTACACTTTGATATGTAACGACAAACAGGAAATCGTGTTGTATAAGAACTGTCATCATTGGAGTGTCCGTAATAAGAGAGGTCAAGCTTGTATGAATTTTCTCTCTGGCCGCCGAGATTTCGTGTCCGTTGTCCGTACTATAGAGGGTCCGTATTATAGAGGTTAATTTTAAAAAGAATGTATGGGCATTTTCCCGGGACCAAGTGAACCCTATTAGAGAGGTGTCCGTAAGGGGAGGTTCGACTGTAACTAGAAAACAAGTTTAGAATTTAGAAATAACACTTTCCATAACCTTTCCATTGTTGATGTAAGTGTGATGTGCCATTCCATGTGTGCGGGGGTCGTTATAGTACTCCTCCGCGGCCGTTATTTGGGTCGTCACGGACGTTGCAATTGTTATCACAACGCGGTTGGTAGTGCAATTTGGAAGAAAAGAGTGTGGTTTTAAGGGTTATTCAGTTACCAGTTAACAGTGTCTCTCAAACGTCTACTTACAGGGACGGCGGAGCGTATTGCCCAGAGGGGGGGTGCGGGGGGGGGGCTGAAAACGAGCGCCGGAGGCGCGAGTTTGTAGGGGGTCTGGGGGCATCCCCCCTCCCAGAAAATTTTGAAATCTAGAGGCTCGGAAATCGTGTTTACAGCATTCTCCGCGAGATACTTCTTGAAATAATTAGCCTGCATAAAGCGTGAAATAAACATATACTAAAACAAAAACAAAAAATGTCATCCTCCTCAAAAGTGGGGGGGCCAGCCTCCCCCCCGGCTCTGCTGTCCCTGCTTAGATCTATCTCATGAGGGAAAATTTGACGATTTCTGTAATTTGTCAGTGTGTTTTCCGTGCTCTGTATTTCCTAAATACTACTGACATTTGATTGACATGTCCAGTAACTGCCAATAAGCAAGTACCCAAAACAAAAGCAAGTGTCTGATCTAATGTTATCCAAACTCGGGTGACTCTCCAACGGAGAAACACTATAGGCTTTACTATTAAAAGTATTATGAGCGGTTTGTGTCGGCCCGGGATTTTTGGCGCACATCCTCCCCCTACCTAAATACTGTTATGAAGTGTGTCCATATTAACAAAAAATAAGGCCAAAAAGCACGGCAATAGGATTGTCGTCCTGTCAGACACTTTATTCCTGCACTGCTGTGCGTACATTTTTCTTTTAATCTACTACAATCTTACGAAACCCACTTTTTAACTGATTCAAGTATTAGATGCTATCAAGCGACTGGAGTTTCCACTAAACTTCTCTTCTTCTTCTTGCTGGTAACATAAGGCCAGTATCTCTGGTAGGTTCCAGTCCATCCTCTATTGAATCGGCCATCCGCGTTACCTCCATTGGTTGTAAACTGAATCCATAAGTAATGTTGTCCATCCTTATAGAACGAGTCGGTAGGAATGAAAAGCCCACTCCAGCCATTTGTTAAAAGGTGTTCGCCAAATCTATAAACAAACAAAATATAATTAGCGGACCTATGGTGCCTTTCTGCATCAAAATCATATAAAATGTAAAGTAATGGTATAGTCTGTATTCGAACCAAGTCCATCTGGTCGGTGTTTATATCGTTTTCTGTGTCATAGAGTAGGAGTATTTCAATTACTCCAATCCCCCCCTGGATGGTACAATAGTCCATTCCAGGATTACACCCAGCATACACAATGTCCGTGGCCAGGGCTAGATCACGGACCGCTAGTTCCGACGTCGCGGGCTCTAATCAAGAGCCCACCGCGCCTCCCAAAATACTTTCGAGAACATTTTGAGGCCATTAAAATGGAATACTACAAAGTGGTTTTTTCTAAAGAAGCAGGAAGTAGGAACATGGATCATCAGTAAGTTGTCTTTGCCTTCAAAGATCGTTTTGTAAATTCGCATTCGTGATTCCACCGAAGTTCCTGGTTTTCCACACGATATCATACTTATCCAGTATTGGGTGAACTGTTTCAACAACTTGGCACTTATTAAAGATCTCCTGACGTTAATATTATGGTATTGCAAAGCTAACATGGCTGTCTCACCAAGCAATATTCTTTATACGGTACATAGTACATTTAGGAGCCAATTAATGGTACAACATTATGACACTACAACAGGAATATTAATAAGGAATCCCAAAGAACAGATAGTAGTGTATTATCTTTGACCCCATGTATGAACGTATGTTCCGTTGCCACGCCTCGAGACATGTGATCCAGGGAAACTATTCAAGCTGGACGTTCCTGTGTATATACCCTATTCATAAATTGGTGCCAATTTGAAATCATTTTGTTGGTACTAGAATACGCCCAACTAACCTGATTTTTGAGTTGATAATTCAAAAGAATTTTCACTCTCAAACAAGAATTTAGAATTGGAAGAATAGGACCTACTGTTACTGACGACATGGAGTGTTAAATAGACAACGATCACTTAAGTTTGTTTTATGAGAGCGTACCTTCCAGCGGTAATCTTCACCAAGTCATAATTACTTTCTGTTTCGAATTCAGTGAAGATGAAGTCTGGATACTCCACTGAGCGATACAGCAGCCACACGCAGTCAAGGTTATTGGCATAACCATTTGGATAGCCTGGAGACGTGATTACGCCAGATCCTTCTTCGATTACGCCTCCACAATTTATCTCTAGGAAATGACACACAAAGATTGGTTGTTAGCCAGGGTGGCAATTTTAAGAGCTTAACGGTATTTTTCTAAAAACAGTGAAAGCAAAATTTTATATTTTCGTATGGAAATTATCCAATGAGTTGGCGATATCATAATCGTTGTCATGATAATGGTCCGTGGTCAGATCGAAATTCCTTGTGCTTCTGTCATTCGAGTCATAAAGATGTCATTTTCTATATGTTTCATGTCATAATTGCAAACCGAAAATGAGAGAGAGGATGCACCGATAGGTTTGAAAAGTAAGAGACACAGTCAAACTTTAGGGCGCCTCAGGTTCGCGATTGAACAAATAACACTTTTCCATCATCATCTGCATCATCACAGTTCTCGTGAATTTTACAACAAAAATAGATTGAGAAATTGAATGTGTGTTATATTTACCGACTTGCTTGTAGTTAAAACTGAATCCTTTTCTGGTTGTGGCTCCATCACTGATGAATCTCACCCGCAGCACATTTCCAGAAGAAGTAAACGGTGGCGGTTTGTACGTTGTCCCGTCAAACACGATGATAGGCCTGTCGTAGCGACTTGTGTCGTAGATCAGTAAGTAATCTTTGCCAGTCTCGGTCTTAAATTCGGTGAAGTCAAGTCTGATTTTCTTGTTCACGGGAACTTGTATCTGCCACGTGCAGTATTCGTTGTCTAGATAATTGCCAGGGTAGTTTGTCGTCGTCACCGTACCACTTGGCCCAGTTAGGAATGTTCCACAGTTCGTTTCTATAAAAAAAGCAGTTGGGTGTTTTCAGTATAATTGTTCTTTGGACCAGAGACGTTCCGTCATGGTGCAATGACAGGAGATTTGCATGTACAGAAATGTAAAATAATTAATCGATTTTGAAGAAAAAGACAAAACTTTTCAGTTGCAAAGCGTGAAAGTGTGAGAATTATAATGATGTTTTAAATTTACATGGTTTGATTTTTGATTTAAAGAGGGTTGTTCTCTTTGACTATGAATAGCTTTTTTATCTTAAGTTGCAAACTACTGGAAGCATGATCAAAAACACTGAAGCAATCTGCTGAACCAGAATGTTCAGAATTCTGCAGATAGATAAAGATTATCGAAGCCTTCATATTTCTTTTTGTTTGATTGACTCTTAAGTTAGCTTGGTGTCACTCTTAGCGTCAATATTTTACCCATTTTAGGATTGCTTTTCCTAATATATACTGTGGAACCCCGGTAACAGGGTCATCGACGGGCCATTAAAATTTGCTCATATGAATTGGCTGACCGAATTAACTGGGTACGGTCAAAAATCATGACTGGGCTGAATTAAGTGACGTCTAAACAGATATCTCGCATATGATCACAACAACTCTTCTTTACTGCGCATTCGTAATACAGATATAATTTTAAAAAATTGAAAATTAAATTGGCTTCTAAAATATCAATTCAATGTATATGATTTTTTTAATTTATTTTTATAATATAGATAGGACCCTGTGTGCGCTCTGATTGGTCAAAAAACCCTCGGTTCTCAAATGCACGTTGTGTTGGACCACACTTCTTTATTTGTTGAATTATAAACTGACTCCATTCTTGCGAAAGTTTTAGTTGATAAGATTTTTTGCATGCTTTTATTGTTCTTAACAGCCACCTTTTTATTTTTTTAGCGCATATTTTACCTCATTATTTCGCTCCATAAAAATCTATCTGTTAAATTTAACCGTCACATTTAACATGACAGTGACCAAAGAGCGGTCGAAGCGTCATGTAGTTTTGCCCGTATTTTTCACCGTGATTTGTTAAAAAAAACAAACCCTACAGATAAGAAAAGATGTATAAACGAGGTAAAATTATAAAGGATTACACACTCCTACTCTGTGGCTGCACTGAATATATAACGTGGTTTTCTTGTAAGAGAATTCCAAAAAAGTGGCCCTAATAAGGAGGTGAACTTGTATTAACGAGATGACCGTATGGCGGAGTTCCACTTTATATAGCCTCTATTTCCTCGAGTAGGTATGTCTTTAACAGAGATCTTAGAGAAGTAAATCGTCACAATTTGAAGCAACTATTCGTGATTTGTAACTCAAGTGAATTCTAAATGACGGTCGTTCTTCCATCAGAAGGCCGGTTTAACCATACAAATTTGCACTTGGAACGGAATCCAACAGAGGACTTGGACCGAATGAATTTTAAGCCGTTACTTACGCTGACAAGTGGGCTGAGTTCCGGACCATGAGCCATCAGCTTGGCAAATCCTGCTAAGTTCGCCAACAAGTCTGTACTGAGGATCACATTCCAACACCACTGAGCTCCCGTAGGTAAACGTATTTCCATATACGGCACCATTACTCGGTGTTCCTGGGTCACCACAGCTTACAACTAAAAACAAATCATTGAAAAATGCCGCATATATTTAATACAGACATGTTCTTACTGAAAAGCGCCTAACAGTCGATCAGAACTGTCACCAATCTAGCATGTCTCCGAAAGACGGAATACTTCAATAAGTATTTTGCAGCTTGTTAGCAGTGAAATCATCCACTAACTGCGACTGTTACGTTGCTAAATGACTTGTGTGAACATGACCCATGAGCTATGTCTGGATTTTTTTTTTACACCCCTGCTAGGGCCTCCCAAATAGGAAACTAAGGAGTAGGGTCCGGGACTAGGTCAGTTCTAAAGCCCTCCAGGTGTGGGGGCTGCCTAAGGGCTAACAACCTCGCCCTCTAATGAGTATTTGTTTAGGAAACAGCAGTTTCCCTTTCGGCCACAGCAGCATGATGAGTAGTAAGTAAGTAAGTGGTAGTCAAGTCACAGATAAATTAGAAACTGGAATGAGTACTGGATTAATCACTTTCGACAAGTGGTTAGTCAGAAGATTCAGTATATTTCAACAGCCAAAACAATAATGTGTTTTGCATCGATTTTAAAGCTTCGACTCAAAGTACAAACTGGCTAGAGCGTCTAAGCGTCTCGAACGTAGCTAAACTGAATAGAGTTTAAGGAGGATATTAATTTGGAGATTTTTTAAATGGCCACAAATGAAGCTCAGAGTTATCTGGTGCAAGATGAGTTTAACTTACTTTGGCATGTGGGCTGTGTACCAGTCCACTGGCCGTTAGTTTGACACGTACGAACATTGGATCCCTGCAACGTGTAGCCAACGTTACACGTGAAAGTAATGGAGTTACCATATTGGTAAGACGACGAACTTTTTTGTCCATTGACTGGAACACCAGGATTACCACAGGAGCGCTCTATTGATAACATTGAAAGAAAAAAGAACATTTATTTATCACACACTTAATTTATCGTTGATTAAAGATTTTGCATCAAGTTGTAATATTCAAGGTGATCATGAATCAAATTACATTCCGAAGATCTCTATCAACCACCAGTGGATCATTTCAAGAAGAACATCTAATCGTACACATAAAATTTGGATAGTTTCATGTCCATGCTATCCTTAAAAGTCACTTTTCAACACCAACAAAATGGTATTTTAAAAAGTCAACTGGAAAAGAACGTTTGAATAACGCCCAAGCTTCGGGCCGGACACAACTATCTTATTCCTTGGTAGACTGAAAGTAAATAATTTACAGCGTTACCTAAACAAACAGGTTTCGAACCACTCCAAGATCCATCGGCTTGACAAACTTGACTATCCTCTCCCTCCAGGTGATGGTCGGGCTTACATGTGTACGTCACAGTGGACTGGAACTTAGTGTTGGTTGCTATGTGACGGTAGCCACCATAAGGGGGTCCTGGATCACCACAGTCAATCACTGAAATTTAATACACAAAAAAGGCTATGTATGATTATTGGACTGATCGCCTAGGACTGTTTTAATGATCACTTTTTCTCCATATTGCAGCACGTACAGACATGTCTGGAAAATCATGGTTGCGTTGTACATCAATACAGAATCTCCTCCAGAATCTCAATTTTCAGTCCTACACTCTCAAAACATGGTATTGATTTTCTACGAAGAAGTAACCGTTGAACAGTCTTGCAAGGGATATATATATGATGCTTTAGCTGTTAGGTTAGTTAACCGGGCTCCGCGGAAGTTGTGTTGTGTTCCTGGGAAAGACAATCTACTTTCAGTCCCTCTCTCCACCCAGTTCGAGTTTTTAGTTTAACCTGTAGATAAGGATACTGGGAGAGTGGCGGCGAGGTAGCTGGCTTTCTATCTCTTTCATACAATGGACACCGGAGCCAAATACCGAGCTGGGTATAGACCAGTAAAAACAAACAGCACAAACGCAGGCATTTGTATATTCCACTAGAGAATACTATATGATGCTATCAGAATCTAGCTGGGAAGGTGATGTGGTCTGGAAACAAACACACGAAAAAGAAAAGTAGACAAAAAAAGGGCAGCCGATGAACTTTGAGTTTGCTTTATGAAATTGCAAGGTTACGAATGTGCAAATTTTCACGATCCCCTTAATTCTTTTCAGTTGGTAGAACTTTCCCAAACACGTTAGAACGTTAGACTTTATTGGCCATGCTCTATCATTTCACCGTTTACCCCATAATTACACTGACTGATATATTTACCTGTTTTAATTACACAGGCAAGATTACTTCCTAATTTATTTCTCAAAGATTCTTATCCTACTAGTTCGACGGTACCATCACAAAATTCCCCGTTCTTTCTATCTTAAATATAGTCTTCGATAGACTTACATTCGCAAGTGGGATCCACTTCTGACCATTTCCCTCCTCCTTGGCCATTGGAGATACAAGTTCTGAATGATGAACTCGCTGGTACCAGTTGGTAGCCATTATCACAAGTGATTCGCAGTGTGGCATCCAGTTCATAACGGTAACCTTGAACTGCGCCATTAGTAGGGACTGGAACTGGGCTGCAGAAAGCAGCTGCAATCAACAAGATAAATTCTTGATGTTAGTCTTCACTAAAATTATGCTAGACATGATTTTTTTATGCCCAACAGCTAAGGCAGGAGAGCGTCTATATCACATGTACACTTCTTTATTATGAATACATGTCTGACCTAAGATCAGAGAATGTCAGACTAAAGGAATCGCGCTTTCAGTCAGTCAAAAAAATATATATTTACAAACAATCCAAGCTTTGAGCGTTGACACCTTAAGCTTTTGTTTGACATTTTGTGTTGCTTTCCGTCATTTAATCGCTTTTTTCCATCCGCCAAAGATTGCAGAAAGGAAAATGTGAGTACGGTCTTTTAATTTTACCAAAAAAGGTTCTTGACTTTGTCAGTGATACTATCTGCAGATTGGGAACCGGAAAAAATGAAAACGACTTCCATTTGGGGACGACATGATAATAATTGAGCAGCAAAATATCTCATTCCGGCCGTCTTATGTTGATTTGATCAAACCTTGAAGCTAGGCCTACTTTTAAGGGAATTTCGTACCAGGGCACCTCGCGGTGGGAGCGTTTAGCTAAGGACCTAGGACCTATAGCCTAGACCTAACCATAGGACCTAGGGTACTTTATGAAAACATACCAATGCATCGCGGTTGTATTCCACTCCATGTTCCATCTTGCTGACACGTTCTAACGGCATCTCCCACCATGGCGTAATTCGCTGTACACGTAAAGGTTGCTTGCGTTCCAAGAACATTCTTGTTGCCAGATTTTCCAGTTAACACAACCGAGTTGGCGTTTTCTACTTCACCGATTTCCGCACAGTAAACGGCTAGATGTTCAAGGAAATAGAATGCAAAATTCTTGTGTTAGAGCAGTTTTCAAAGGAGTTTCGATACTGATATTCGCCATATTGATATTGAAAAACTCGCGCCACTATTTTCTTCCAGTCAGAAGTAAAACCAAATCCAATCGTGACTCATTCACATTTTTCCGCGCTTCGCGTCAGCGACCGTTACTTCAGTTGAGTTTTGATTAGCTCACTGTACTGTCTGTATCCTAGCTTTGTGATCGGCTATTGTGATTTTCTTGGTTTTGCTTTTAGGACTCTCCAATAATTAAGCGCTTAATCCGCTAAGCGACTAAGCGAGGTTTCTTCCTTATATATATCAAAAAGTATGAATGTATGGCGTACAAAGACTTCAATTTCCAATATAACTGCTTTTCTGCAAAAAAAAAGAGAACTATGTGGCTTATTGGCGTTACGCCATTCCTTTGTTCTTAACCCTGGATCCGCACCTTCCTATAGGATTCAATACCTATACACTCAGTTGTCGTAAACCGCATACAATCAATCGTCTTGGCGATTTTCTGGCATTCAAGATGGCAAATAATCGTCGTTTGTTATAGCATTA
>OMLO01006004.1_pt1 | contig 10205 bp, 6 predicted proteins | sample 1674811 | NCBI WGS metagenome assembly OMLO01 (sample SAMN06265003, study PRJEB25207) | coral metagenome | isolation source: Coral host | place: Mexico:La Bocana,Puerto Morelos, Mexico | collected 2008-11-13
TACCAGCTACCAGTTACCAGCTACCAGTTACCAGCTACCAGTTACCAGCTACCAGTTACCAGCTACCAGTTACCAGCTACCAGTTACCAGCTACCAGTTACCAGCTACCAGTTACCAGCATTCTAGACCCGCCCGATTGACTAAATGAGTTTCCGGTATCTTAAAGTCCTAAAGGAGGCTCAAAATAGTTTCCTAGGCATAGACTTTGATGGGTCACTATAAACGTTCTAGCTTGGTTGATGCCACAATCATGGTATCAAAAAACTGCCCAGTCATTGGTTAACATGTTGCTGTCAATTTTGTGGCATAATAGGTTACCAAAGTAACAATACAACCTGCTAAAAACACCCTTTAAGGGCTTACATATAACTCAAAAAAGAGCTTGATGACCCACATTTTTTATTTACCGAATTAACATAAGCATAATAAGATAAAACTTTTTGCAAAGTGTCAGCCTCTTGAGTGTGCACTATCCTGAAGAAATTCATTTCAAAAGAAGCAACTTCTGGGACCACCATTTGAACTGTCTTGGCAGCCAGGTCATGTTTATGTGATGTCATTCTGTCCGAGCAATTATCCACTATTTCAATAATATTATTTTGGAGTTTGGAGCATTTTTCCCTGAAAATAGGGTTCAAGAACAGCTATAACCCAGAGTGGTAGTTAAAAAAGTCTTGGCAAAAGCCATTTGGACAAATCTCTTGGATGGAATTATGTCACGAAAAACGACCTGGTTCTGAGTACTCTTCAAAATGAAAGCAATGATTTTGGGCATCATTAGAGATGAATTTCATAAGGAAAAGCTGCACTTTAGAGGCTGAAACTTCGATGAGTGGCTAAACTTAGCGCAAGGTTTTTGTTAGCATTGAAAAAAATATACATTTTTTAGAGTAAGCTTCTCCATTAAAAACATTTTCAAAAATTTGGTAGTCAAACTGGGTGCAAGGACCTTTTATTTTCCTGCCCCTTTTGTGCACCAGTGGCAGGGAGAGAGACAAGAGAGCCTGGAAACAAGGTTGGTTTGTTGTTATTTTAGTGAAGAAAACACTCATCTATCAATTTTACATCTATATAAGGTTTGTGGTACGTTAGACCAACACAAAAAGAGCTAAAAATATTATTTTGGTTTATGTCATACATGTACATGTATAATCTAAACAGTTAAATAGAGCATGGATAGGAAGATATTACTTGAAAAAGCCTGGAACATTGTCAAGGTCTTTGACAGGCCAAAGTAAGGCCCAAGACAAAAAAGATTTGTGTGGTCTGCCCACCACTCCAAAGTACAATAAAAAAATAGTCTAACTTAAACATGAAACTCATTTAATTATGAATCACCACAAAACACAACAAATTATTTTTTTATAGCATTTGAATGATAAAATATGAATAATTATTACAATATCAAATATAAAATTACCAGTAAGACGTACAATACAAAATTCTGCCATTGTTAACACTATCATTCATTTTAAAAGCGGATTAGATACAAAATGTGTTTAGTAAAAAGGTAACATAACAAAAAGATATGTTTACAAGGCTGTTGGATTAAACTACCAGTAGTTATACTGTACCTGATGCTTCTCCCTGTCAAATCTGTCATTAATTGTTATGAAACGAAGATCAAACCGTCTTAAGAAAAAAGAAAAATATAAATTAAACAGATATCAAATGAGTATGTTTCTATCTACATGTACATGTAGGGAGGTGCAGTGGCCCTATGGTTAGTGTGCTCATCTCCAGATTAAGTGGTCCAGGTTTGGGCCCTTGTCAGGAACATTGTGTTCTAGTGCCTCTCAACAACCAGGAGAATAAATGAATACCAGCAAACTTAATGGTGGGAGTAAACCTGCTATCCCATCCAGGGGGGAGTAGAAATAATCCCAGTTGCTTCATGCTACAGAAACCAGGATAAGCTCCGGCCTGATGAGCCACTTGGCTCATATACACTCTTTACCTTTTACCTCCCTTATCTAAAATGTACTACAGTCGCATAACTTTGATACCCAGTGTTTGAAAATACCCAATATAATATAAGAATGTGTGCATTATAAACCATTGTGCTATAATTCTATAGACAGAAATACAGAAAGTACAGTGTAACCTGATTTCCCAAGTGAAGAGAATTTACATTTCAATAATCACAATAAACTAGTGATGTTCAAAAATTTGCTCTGTTCTTGTCTCTGTTTTGAAAATACAGCACTTTTTCTTTGCATCTTTAACAATACTCTTACCAAAGTATAGGAGAACTTGAAAACGTTGTTAAAGACTGGCCCTATGGCTGATGCCCCACAACATTTCTTGTTCTCCTAAAGTTCTGTGTTTCTATAAGTTGATACACTACAGATCAAAAACACAGAAAATGTTTCTTTTTCTTACATTAAATGCAAATTACCTGCAGAGATCAAACAAGTGATCAGTTTCCTCCCGTGTCCAAGTGGAGGGGGGCCCATCATGGAGGTACATCTATAAACATTACACATAAAATAGTAATATATAATGCCAGCTCAAGAGAATTATTGGGCAGCTGTGATATTATGAAAATATCATTATAATTTACACTAAAAAAATCAACATTGTTAGGTAATGGTTGTATTCAAGGGAGTGCAACATATTATCTTGTTTTCTAATGAACCTTAAAACATAGTATACATAGTATCAAAAAGAGGGTTAAAAATAGATCATGGATTGTTAAAACAGGAACGATAAAAAAGAAGAACAGCAAAAGAAAGCATTAACTGTGTTTCTGTAGCTCTCAAAATTTCATGAACACAACATTCTCATTCATACCAGGCACTCCGCAGTGTCTTCTTAAACAGATTGTATTCAACTTTATGGTTTCCTATAATTTACTAGGAGTATTCCACACATAGGTTTAGTTTGGTCTGAGTTTGAAATGTGCTGGGATGTACAAGTAATTGAAAAATCAAATCTAATGGAGTGCAGTTTTTGGCAAACTTCAGGAAATGTTCAGAAAACATTTCTGTCAATGCGCCTCAGATGATTTTTGGAGACATTTAGGAATTAGTCCAAAGTCTTTGAAATATAGATCACAAACATTCCAAAAATCTTAAACAGCTCATTGTGTTGCTTTTGTAAACTATCAGCCCTCCCAACAGAGCATTAATAATCTTAGCTTGACAGAACATGGTATTTGTACAAGTACACTTTCAGCAAGTGAAAAATTTGAACTGTATAGAGTAGTCCCATCATGAGCACCTCTCTCACTACATACATAGCTTGCAAGTACCAAAAAGCTGAGAAAAAACCATATTTGCATGTTAAACCAACCTGGTACTCTTCATCTGTATAGCTTGGAACATTGACTTTCTGGGGATTTAAAAGTTAAAACATTCAATAAATATTTCAATATAAAAGATCAAACATATTAAGTTACCGCCAATCCATAGCTAGAATGCACTGGCTGAAAGAACAAAGTAAAACTAAGAAAATTTTCACATCATTATGTGATACTACAGTAATTAAACAGTTAATGAACATTATAGAAACCAGTCTTGTATACTGACATGATGCTCGAAAGATTTTCTGACTGTAAGACAGATAATTTATGAGTAACACATGCATGTGCAATAAAGGAGACTCCTTTATGGTAGGTTTTACATCCATGAGGGGGGGGGAGGGGGAGAGTTACTCCCTTATTTGCGCTATACAGTGATGTGTCAATGGGCAGGGTATGGCTTAATTGGCCTTGCTGTCCTGAATAGGGTATACAATTTTACTTGCCTCTGTCCTAAACTGGGTGAAAACCTGTCGTACACAGAATATGGTACTACAAGCCAAGAGATGTTAACCTTGATGCTTGATGGCTTTTTGTTTAGTTCAAAGTGTAGAGATGCAATAGCTGGGTTTTAGGCATATCAAACACAATTCCTCCAAGTGTGTGTATTCTGCCTCTTGTCCTAAACAGGGTCATGAAACAGAGGGTGTTGTCCTAAACAGGGTCAGGATTTTAAACCCCACACCCAAACTTGGGTCAAGTACCCCCTCCTCCCTCATCACTTTTTGCAAGCTCTGTTATGGCCTGCAAAAAATGGAAGCAGCCAAAATATCTCATAATTTAGCACCAAGTTCTCTTTACATTCACAGCAAACAAAGTTGCAAAATGCTTTGTTTTCTTATATAATTTTGTAGACATGCATTGAAATGAGCTAACAACTGTGAATTGAATTGTTTTGCTTTTAATGTAAATGTAAATCAGTCATTAAAAATCATTCTACATGACTTGAAATGGTCTATGAAACCTTTCAAGCATGCACTGAGTAGATAAATATCTTACTACACTGTAACTTCATCTTCTTGGTCTATATGGTAAGGCAGAAATCCTCATTTTTTACCCCTCAATTCATGGCTTACACACCTTGCACTTGGGCTATAATTCTAAGAGAAAATTTACATGTGCTGTAATTTGCAGTAGAGACCTCAAAGGTACAAACAAGTTCTGTGCACACCGGTTGTCCGACTTTCAGGAGACAGTGTTAGTGAAACTGAGGTATAAAATAGACTGCCATACTATATTCTTCCGAACTGTCCCCTTCACATTGTCATAGAAAAGTTCAAAAAGTGTGAGACAATTAAGACTAAATGTACACGTACCTTGTTGAACCTGGCAAAAGGATACTCTTTTCCCTCATCAGCAGCTCTTCTCCAGTGGCACAGCTTAGCACCATCTGTGCGAGCAGGATTTATAAAAGGCACCCACTTCCATGGCCTTACATGTCGCCGCCCCAACTTTGCCTTCATTTGTTTATATCCATGACAAGTGTCTGACGAGGCAAGTGGTGGGGAGTCCCTAAATGATTGAAAAAGACACAAAGAAATTGACCCAGCAAGTACTGAACTACCCTCCTAAAGTCTAATCCCCACTGATCTCTAGTCGGTAGAAGCAGGTAATGGGGAACAGAATAGAAGTGGAGTGGGAGGTTAATCATCCTGGACAATATGGAAGCCATGAAACCTTACGAGAAGCTGGATGACTGGAGCCTCTTTTATTGATAAAGGCAACAAGAAGACTTTCAGCTAATTTAAATGATCACAGCAACTAAACTGGTCAAAACTGTCTTGTTTTCCTGCAATTCCGCGAAAGATTGACATTTGATCCTGCAACTTGACGGGTTTCTTGTGAAAGCAAAGTAGTGAAATATTTTCTCTCCATTCTGTTTGAAATGCTTTGTAAATCCATAAGAAGCTTTGTACATTGTACTTGCCACTTTCTCTAAAGCGAACGTCCCAGTCACAGATGAAAAGGCAGAAATCACAGCCTCTTTTAACTCAGTTTGGGTTCAAACAGCAAAGAAAGATTGCAGGTATGGGTGAATTTTCAAAATACAATATTTTTTGTCCATAATGTTCGCTCTATAAAATGTGAAATGGGAAATGGGAAATGGGGAACGAGAATGTTAATGCCGAATTAAATTTGTTCAGCGGCTATTATCAAATTTTTTAGAAACGTTTTGCGACAAAATAAAGGGAACACTAATAAACTTGTTTTGGGACTGAGCTATTAAATTTGTCTCGGTAATTAAGGACTCTACAGGCTTTTTTTCAGAAAAAAGATAAATACATATCAGCATTTATTAGTGATGTTATCATGTTCCTGGAGCAGTGAAACCTTGATTAAACTATTTTTAACTCCACTTCACTACAGGTTACGAAACTACCCTTTGTTTCGAAAAAGACAAAAATATGATTCAGAACATAAAAAACCATATCAGTATTTATTACAAATGCCATCACCATTCATTATCGTCATGACCCGAACGTTCAATTTCCCATTCCCCATTCCCTATTCCCCGTTTTAGTAACATCCGTTTACAGGTATTTACGGAAAATACTTTCTTAAGAAGCCGGCATAGCGAGACATGGCTAGACTACTTCGCGCCACATATTTTGATACGGCTTCTGTTTCAAAACTGTTAATACCTAACTTTGTACAAGCAAAATAATTCTGACTACTTGTTTTCATTACCAATTATAATTATTATAGTTGATTCAATTTTCAAATTGCAACTTAATAAAGGATAAAGGACTGAACTTTGAAGGACTGATGAAGAAGAGAATCACTTTTATTCAGATGCGGCATGTAACAATGAAAGGAAAGACATTGTAACATTTTATGAATGAACTTTTTTAAAAACTCTTGGAATTGAGGAGACTTCTTTGTTATAATAAAGTTTACAACAACCTTGAAAAAAAAGCAACATTTCGGTCCTGAAAATGTACCAGAATGCACCTCAGGGCATGCAAAATTTCAAAATTACCTGGGGGAGGTCCCCCAGACCCACCCAGCAGGAGGGGGAACACCTTCCCGCACCCTTCCTCCTGCATACCGACGCTGGCACGCCTCACTTAAGGACGCTCGCACTAATTGTTTCTGCACTTCCTTACTGCACACAAAATTCACACGCCATGTCATGCATCAAGTGTGCACGCTAAGTAGTGAAGTGAACAATAATACGGCAAATTGCCATTGCTATGACTTTGTGTAGATTTAACGATCTTGGACGTTCAGTGACCCCTATTTTTCTTTCAATGGGCCTACAAGGAACTACATATTGTAGAGCTATAGTAATATTAAATCGCTTTTTTCCATGATCCATAAAATTACAAATCACTGGTTTGAGTTTTTCCACTACACTCACCTGTTGTCACTGTATAGCAATGCATACAGTTCACGATGCATCCCCTCTGGACGTTTGAAGCTTTGTTCTCCAGTTCTTCTGAGCTTTCTTGACTAACAGATCAATGTAAAGTGGAGAGATTGTAATAACACTCCAATAATAATTATACAATAGCCCAAGTTATTCTCACATTTTGATTGGTTCTCGCCTATGATTTATTAGAGGACAGATGCACGATTGATGCCATCATTACAAGGTTTGTGTGCTTCATTTAAAAATTAAAATAGCCTCTTGCTTAGTTATTAAATTGGATGTCGGTTATTTTCGCATTGCTTCAATTCAAAAGACTTAAACCTGAACAAGCATTTTGAACACTTGAGGAAGTACTTATTGTTTGCCCTGCAGCTTACTGATCTGACCAGAATGTCCATATGTATGTTGTTTTCACTTTGAGATCAGATAATTTATAACAATGAGCAAAGCCCTGCATAGCAAGCCAAACTGTATGGCTCGCAGAAAATATGGGGTAATGTCTGCAATATAAAACAGAATAATAGAAAACAATATATTGAATAAAGAGATTGATTTAGAGACACATATAAAAATAGTGTTCTGAAAATTACTACATTGTATTGTTTTGATATCTTTTCTCACATGGAAAGAGCGTGTTTGTTTGCTTGAGGTTGTTTTATCTACTTCTGAATGAAGAGATGTTTCTTCTCCAGTATAAGTGCTGTATAGAAACAAGATTTTCAAGATATTCATCCCAAGAATTTGCTGGCTTTATGGTAATTGTTTGGTTAATACAACTCTCTGAATATGTTGGCATGTTGACCTGTCAAGGGAAATCTTTCAATTTTTCTCATTATGTGGTTCTTATCAAGCCAAGATTTCACAGGTCATCAGGAATTTTTGTTTATATGTGAGAACTTCCCTTCATTCTTGTATTTACTTGTCTTTTTTCCTGATATTTTAAGATTGTGTGACCAAGTTTGTTTTTTGCTTCTGAGCACAGGCAAAGTGTTGCAGTCATAAATGTCATTGTAGTAAGGAAAAGGGAACAGTCACAAAAACCAAATCTTTGTTTGTGGGAGGGCTTGGAAATTTTCCTAAAAAATCTGCGCAAAGAGAAAATTCCCAGACAAATTATCTTTACATCTATATCAATAAAAGCCTTCAAAAGATATGTTCCTCGATTTTTAAAGAGCTGTCCATAATGAAAGTTTTTAGCTTAACTATTCACAATTCAACTCAACCCAATCGAAAAACAATCATAACAACTGAGGTTTCATCTTTCCTTTCACAAGAAAAAATCATTCCCCATTTTCACTTAATTTTGTTTACGGGCCTCACTTGTCCCACAGAGACCAATGATAATGTGTCAAGGCTGCTAGGCCTCTTGTATATTTAAAAAATTCAACTTTCCTCAATCTAAAAATAATTATTGACATAGACTGATGTCAGGAATGGAATATCAAATCATCACTTCTTAAATTCAGTTTAAATAAACACATATTAACTTTAATCTCTGAAGCAAATGGTCCAGTCTGTTTCAGCGCACAACAGCGAGAAAAGTGTCAAGAAACTGATTTGTGAATCACCAACCACAGAGGACAAAAATTTCCACTCTCAGTAACGCTTCTTTCATTCAAAACTTGAATCAAATGACGTCAAGTGTTGACCACAACAGCAAGTTTTCCAAGCGTATTCTTTCAACTCCAGCAATATTTCAAGGCAACATCCTGGAAGCTTTTCAGCTCACAAGGCTGCTCTGATAACAAAAGCTGACCTCATTTTTCCAGCATTTTCTTTAAGATTTGTAGATTTTGCAGTTCAATTCTGCTTTCACTGTTAGTTCACAAGAAGCCATTTAAGAAAAGTTTGAGAGTGGCGTGATTTTTGTGGACAATCACAAGTCCTTGCTACGTATAGCAACCAATGAAATTGCTTCATCTTGTATAGACAACAGATTATGTCAAATGGCTATTTTCGTGTTCGCCAAAGTGGGCAAAGGCTGACTTTCAAGCAACTGAGAAAGATTTTGAAATAAAAAAGCTGCAGTAGTTTGTTTCTTTATTTATAAAACAAATAGATTCCATGTTGCTGTGCATCTGTTCAGTAATAGATCACAGAGGACTGGTTTTAACCTCGCAAACTAGAAAGTCAGTTTTCTGTAAAATGATGATGGAAATATTGATTAAGTGCTGTATTTTTTTCTAACTGATTGGAATAACAAAACATACTTTGAAGAGTGACAAAATCCTAAAGGGTTTTCTTGACTTATTGCATGAATTGAGAATTCTCTATGCAAGACTAAGTGTTGTTTACTCAAAAAAAGAGGGAAGGAACTGTTGACACAAAACGAGTTGGTGGAATCTGTTAAGTCAGTCATCAAGTGTATCCTTTGGCATATGTTGCAGTTAAAAATTAAATTCAGGTAAAAATAATTTTAACTTAGTTTGATTCTCGATTTCCTTTGTCTTCTAACCCTCATAAGGGTTAAGAGACAAAGGAATTTAACTTTTACCTGAATTTAATTTTTAACTACAACACATACACAAAATGTTGCATGACTGAGTTTTTATTTCAACTGAGTATGAATGGGAATGTTGTGAAATGGAATGCTATAAATAAGAGCTGTGCACCTTATTCCAACACAGTTCATGTAAGATTCCTTTGGCTTTTGGCAGCTTCATCATGTTATCTCTCTTCGTTGCCTGCTTTTACACACTACTGCGCTTCTCAATTCCCAATCAATTTCCCAATCCTTTTACTCTCACTCAAGAGGAGTCGCATTTGTCCATTTCTTATTCAGAAAACAAGAAAGGGACTGTTGCAAATAGTATGCCTTTCCCTATCTTGTTGCATTTGCTAACAAAACTTGTCCATATTGGTAGGATTTAATTCATGAAGTACAGTGTACTAGTAGGACAACATTCATGGAGTTTGTAAATGGTTTGAACCCAGGAGTATCAGTAGTTCATATAGTGTGATCGTCCGGGTGAAGGTAGTTCTGAAAAGAACTGTTGTTGGTGACTGACGTTTTGACAACCTGAGCGGAAGGCATCTTCAGAGTCAAGTGAATATTGTTTGTCGGGCGATGATGTTATATGTCTGGTTCGTTGAAACTGATTGGTCAGTTTAGCCATGATGGTATTGGCTGAAAGGCTCGTGTCATCATTCATTGGTCGGTTTCGATCCGTCTATTGTAGTCGGTTGAACGTATGTGCATTGTTAGTCAAGTTAAGTCGGTCTGTAAGAAGTCCGTTTGTCAGTTTTGTTTACATCATGGATAAGTTGTTTGTGAGACGCCGGTAGTGGTTGACATCTGTTAAGAGGCGTTTGTTCTAAGTAAGTATACCAGCTTTCCAGAGTCGGTTGTTGAAAATAGTTCGTACTGTAGGTTAAAGTGCACCTAACCCCCAAAATTTTTTTTTCGCTAAAACGAATCCACTTACGGTTTAAACTAAATCAATGAAAAAATTTCTGAATTTGGTTGAATCCTCAATTTTCTATGGCTCGCCAAAAACGCGAAAATCGCCATAAATCGGCGCCATTTTGTTT
>OMLO01006005.1_pt1 | contig 10205 bp, 14 predicted proteins | sample 1674811 | NCBI WGS metagenome assembly OMLO01 (sample SAMN06265003, study PRJEB25207) | coral metagenome | isolation source: Coral host | place: Mexico:La Bocana,Puerto Morelos, Mexico | collected 2008-11-13
AGTGTCCCCTAATTAGTATGGTGCTATTCACCAGGCTATAAGGTTCTTGACACTTAAATAAAGTTTCTTACTTACTTACTTACTTACTTAAGGTCTGTTGAGTTTTCTGCTGATGAACATCGGCTGAATGGTGGTCTTGATTTTTGAGCTGAGGTCTGTGAGATGTTTTTTCACTACATTAGCAGAGACCTGATCTTTAAATGATATGATGATTTGGACGAGGGGTGTACCCGTGTCAGATGATGGAATGTGCTGCTGGTCTGCTACCTTGGAATCTAAGAAATGCTTGACAGCCAGATTGAATAAGTGCTTTGGATAGTTAAGCTTTAAGAATACAGTCTCAAGACGATCGCATTCTAGTGAGAAGTACAACCAGTCGGACGATATGCGGTAAGCACAATCAAACATGGTGGTAATTAGACTGCCCTTGTACTGCACGCTTTACTTGCTCCTTGTCTTTTTTTTAGTAAGGTCAAAAATTCCTAATCCTGACAAAGATCTTTTATCTTCTCTTCAAAATGTAAATCTAAAAGCTTGACACAGCTGCTCCTTTGCAACTGTCATTTGGGCATCAATCTTTAACTTGCTGTAAACAATTTCAACAGTAATTAATTTTCGTTGGTTCTCTGGAACCAAAATATTCCTTCATGAACAGTTTCATTTTATAAACTGACTGAAACGTTTTCTGATACCATTCTCCAAGAAGAGCTCTTAGCATTCGAAGTAGATCTGCCCAGGCTGCTTTACTCAAGTTGTGCTTGAGAACAAAACTAACAATTAAGACAAAGGACAGGATTCTCGATGTTTTGCTTCCTTGATATAGTGGTACCTCTTCTTGTGATTGCGGGGTTTCATTTTCCCGCTTTAAGTTCACCTCTTCATGCTCTTTGAAGTTTTCACTTTCAATCGAAGATGGAGATGAGTTGTCTTCACTGAATGATGATTCCTCACTTTCATCCGTCAAAGGAGTGGCATCAAGAGTAGCGTCATCGTCTTCTGAGTTATGGAGAGAACTGTCATTAGATGCATTTGTCCCAACTTCACAGTTCTCATAATTATTGCTGTTTGTTTCGGAAGCAGCAGAATCCATTGACATGCCAGAGAAACTTGCAATGGTAGGATGATACCTCTTCAGCTGTCTGCTAGGGTTCTTGATCTGTAAACTGTGCGTATTTCCTTTTCCACTTATCCTTTGTCCTTCTGTAATAGTACTGGAGTTGTAAGCTGCAGTTCTTCCTCGCTACTACAACTCAATAAATTTTCCTGATCATCCATACTTATAGACAACTGAAAGTTATTCCGTTTTAACTGATCGATGTCCTAGAAATGGAACAACCTTTCGTGAAACCATGTACTTATCTGTCATCACATATTGTTAAGAATCGAATAATTATATAAATTGGAATAATTTGATGAAATTAATAATTAACTTGTTGCCGCAGAGATTACCATGTAAGTGTATCACAGGTGCATTTTCACACATGAGAAACCGGAAGACATGTTGGATTGTGAGACCTGGCGGTTAGTTATGGTGACATTAAATGGTGAATATCCACGTTTTGTGCATATGGAACCTTTGAACCTTTGACAGTTCTACCGTTTCAGAACATTTGTGGTCTTTCGAGCCTGATTATTTGGACTGACTGACAAGAAAACGTAGAATTACTGAGCAGACAAGTACAGTGACGGCGACGGTGACGGCGACGGCGACCACGAGCGAACAAGGCCAAGACTTAATGACCGCAGGACAAGACAAAGACAAAAACCCTGAAGATGTTGAAATTGACAAGGAAAGCGTAAGCAAAAAAAGATGGGAGCGCAGTGAGTACCGTTAGTACTAAGATTCAAATGTTTTGTAACAAGAAAAAATCATCTAGACTAACAAAAGCAAAGAATCAGTTGACCGAATTACTTGAGAGCAGCACAGTAAGAGGAACTTTGCCTAGTAAAAAAGCTGTAAGGAGGGCAATGAACAAAATTAAAACGGAGTTAGATGTTATTGAGAAAATCGTTGCCAGTCTAAAAGAGGTTTATGCATTGAGCGAAGTTGAAGACGCAGACACAACTATTGAAGCATTGGACAATGAAATAGTGGCGTTAGTCGATGAAATTATTGAAACTGGAGAAAAACGTACAGGAAAGACTTGAGAAGGGAGAGGAAGAATCAGTTGCCATTTCAAACAAATCCCTGCATGTAATTGATGATGAGAAAGTACCATTGACATCCTCATATGTGAAACAGAAGCAACTAGAAGCAAAACAGGCCAATGAATGTCTTCTACAATTAGAAGAAGAGCATAGACAGAAAGAACTAGAATTAGAAAACATTACTGCCGAACTTCAACTGTCGAAACAGCGGGCTGAGAAAGCATGAAAGGTGGCTGCTCTGAATCAACAGAAAGCAGATGCAACAGAGCGTCAGTTTGTCTGAACAATAAGGATACCATTTCACTGGGTATCTCCCATTCCCCTGATTTAAAGTATGGGAACAATCCAAATGTGCCTTACCAATACAATGGAAGACCTGTACCAAGAACCTGTCAAATTGAACAGTGTGGATCTCCCTAAGTTTTCCGGAGAAGACAAAGCTGACTATGAGCCTTGAAGGGCAGCATATACGTCTATTGTTGATCTAATGGATATTCCAGTTGGTGAGAAAGTATTACGACTTCAGAGCAGTCTGACCGGAAAGGCCCTGGCATTGGTTAAGGATCTCGGATACTCTCTGAACATTTACGAAAGGGCAAAAGAAAAGCTGGAGAGGAAGTATGGTGGAGAGAAACGTTTGCAGATTAAACATCTGACTGCTCTTTGCAGCTGGCAGAAAGTTCAATCCCAAAATCTGGAGGATATGGAGAACTTTCAAGGTGTACTCGAGAGAGTTTTGATAGCACTGAAAGACTGCGGACTGGGTCAAGAGCTGCAAGGGCGCAACCTTCACCTCACAGTGAGGGAGAAGCTTTCAGAGGAAGATGTGCAGGCATATAAGCATTGGCTTCTTGACCATTCTCTGGAAGACAGCTTTGAGTCACTTGTAGACTGGGTGGAGCTCCACGTTCAAATCACGGAAGAAGCTAAAGAAGAAACAAGTGGGTTCAGGAAAAGTAAACCTGGTGGGTCAGAAGGATGAAGAAATTGTTTTTGAAGCCATCAAGTAGTGCATGGAAGAAGTTTTACTAGTAGATCAAAGTCAAAAAACTACATTGTTGTTGCATGTAGGCAGAACCACCCACCTTGGGTTTGTAAAGCGTTCAAAGAGCTATCTGTTCAGAAAAGAAAGGAGCTCATTGGAAACACTAATCATTGTTACCATTGCCTAGCTGCTGGTCATCACAGTAAAGAATGCCCTAATGCTAAGCAATGTGGAGTTGATGGATGTTTAAGTAGCTATCTTCATGAGAGCACTTCCCATCGTATAACAGACAGGTCACAAAACCACTTACGAGCAGACGCCTCATCCTTCAGACCACCAGAACAGGAACCGAGGACCCTACAGGCTACAGGAACAGCCACCAATGACCCGACACCGGTAAACCTTCACCCTCAAGAGACATACAACACCAGCCATGTTGAACACATTTCACTGATGATTCTTCCAGCTCTGATCACTAATGGAGATAAAGAACTGACAGTCAATGTTATGCTTGACCCATGTTCCACAAGTTCCTACATTTCAGAGGATGCTGCCGAAGAACTTGGATTATAGGGACAAGAGTTACATCTAACCACTGAAGGAACAGGAGGAACTGAAGTTAAGATACACCGACTGTAGCAAACCTAAACAGCCCATTTTCAAGTCCTTTACTCATGCTCCTAGCTCATGTCCTCAATGACATTGCTGGTGACACTCTAGCTATCTGCTGGTCAGAATTAAAGCAAAAGTGGCCCCACCTATGCCATGTGCCATTTGAGAGTGTATCAAAGCGACATCAGACCAGCATCATGATTGGCAGTGATCATCTGTCTTTCATCACATGCTAAAAAAAGCTTGTGGTGACTAACTAAATGACCCAGTTGCACGGTTGACAAGTTTGGGGCTGGGTGTGCTTTGGTCCCATATTGGTGGAAGAGTTTCGACATAACACTCATTCTCATTTCACACCTACATACTGCAGCAGTCAAGTCAACAAGCCCCCGCCACCTGATGACATTCTGCATGCATTTTGGGAACTTGAATCCCTCGGGATTACAGACCAGGCTGAGCAAGCAACAAGTGGCAGCCGAATAGAAAGCAGCAGTTGCTCAAGTAGCTGAGACATTGGAGTTCAAGAGAAGAGACTTTTGGCCCAACAAGGGAAGATCAATCACTTCCGACCGAAAGCTGTTCAGAGGATCAATTAGAAAGGTATCTTCTTTCACAAATGGACTCAATTTTGGACACTCCTCCAACAACTTCTTCCTCTTCTCAGCTGAAGGATGAGAAACCCCCTAAAGACTTACCTCCTGAGACTTCACAGGCAGGCTTTGAACCGAAACCGTTCAACTCCACTCCGAGAAACAAAGTACTACCTGTTGACCAGCCCTCCTCAGCAGACCTCTATCCTCGTGCACCTAACTCAGATGTGAGAGCTGACACCAGAGTCACCTTTTCCGTTCTCTCCAGCGCTCCGAAAACTCACACTTCCACTTCAGAAGAGCAGCATCAGCCAGCACGATCATCCTTGTCAGATTTCAATCCACTCTCTTCACCGTTTGTCCCCAGAACAATGCAGCCACGTGGACAGCCTAGAAAACCATATCCTGATGAGACGTTAAACGCTACTGATTCAGATATCTCACACAGCCCAGTTTCTCCAGGGGAAAACGTCATGCAGAGATTAGCAGACCTGTTGACTGAGAGGCAAGACCGTGATTCCCTACCACGCCCTGAGCCGGAGCTGTTTACAGGAAATCCCTTACGATATCCAAATTGGATTAAGTCTTTCGAAACTCTCATTGGACAAGTTAAACACTGACTTGAGGACCTTTGCAATGTTTTCCTCCGAAGGAAACCCAGATGTTGCTAAGGGAGGCAACCACGGTGTCAGTAGTGGTAAAAGAAACGTCTGCACATTCTGTAAGGACAGTCATGAGCTTGACTCTTGTGTGAAGTTTCTTAAGATAGCTATTCCTGACAGAAGGAAGTTCATTCAAAGCAACGCACTTTGCTGGGCATGTCTCAAGTGGGGCCATACATCGAAGGAGTGTAATGGGAAAAAGTACTGCAGGACCTGCAGTCGCAGACATCCAACAGCCCTTCATGGTGACTGGATAGTGCAAGATGCGCCCCTAAATCAAGAACCAGTACACAGAAACCCAGTAGTCCACCGTATAGAGGTGCGTGACCCGATCACCCTTGCCAAGCCTATTTCGCACTAACTCATTGTTCCAGTGTGGCTCCATCACGAGAGTAATTCAGAAAACAAGATAATGGTGTATGCATTGCTTGATGAACAATCTGATGCCTGCTTCGTTAAACAAACCACTCTCGAGAAGCTTGACGTTGATGGTCCTGAAGTTTACCTGAAGCTATCTACAGTCCTTGCCGAAGAAAACATCACAAGCCAGAAGATCACCGGTCTTGTGGTACGTGGTGTGAACGAAGATTCAGAGATCTCCCTTTCCCGAACTTACACGAGAGACATCATCCCAGCCAAGCGCAGTCAAATACCTAGGCCAGAAACAACACGCAAGTGGCCACACCTTAAGAGGATTGCCAATCACCTCATGCCATACAATGACAACTTAGATGTTGGTTTGCTCCTGGGAATTAACTGTGCGCGTGCCATCAAGCCAAGGGAGATAATTCCAGGGAGCGATGATGATCCCTATGCAAAGAGAACTGCTCTTGGTTGGGGAGTAATTGGCATGGTTTCACCTTGTGCTAGCGAGTGTGAGGAACTGCGAAGTGCAGCACGACCCAAAGAAGACCTGCCACTTTACTTTTAAGGTGCACACGAAAGAGATACTTAACCCACTTCAGATAACGAAGATGTTTGAGCAGGACTCTGTCGAGACAAGGCCGGAGGAGAGACCACTTTCCTTTGAAGATCGACAATTTATGAAGATGACAGATGGTGTTCATCAAGGGAAGGACAATCATTATGAACTGCCCCTACCATTAAGGCAAGAATTTGTTAAGTTACCAAATAACAGAGAGGTAGCTTTAAATCGTCTGAACAAGCTAAAGAGAAGATTGATAGCCGTTATAGAAGGGACTACCTCCTGTTCATGGCAGAAGTCATTGACCGGGGCTATGCTGAAAGAGTGCCACCTGAAGAGATCACTCTCAACAATGGCCGAGTCTGGTATATTCTGCACCACGGGGTTTACCACCCCAAGAAGCCCGAAAAGATAAGGGTGGTGTTCGACTGCAGTGTAGATTATGCCGGCGAGTGCCTCAACCGTCACCTCTTCCAAGGACCAGAGCTCACCAACAATCTTGTCGGTGTGCTCTGTAGATTCCGACAAGAACCAGTCGCCATCACATGCGATATTAAGGGAATGTTTCATCAGGTGAACGTCAACCCGGAACATCGCAATTTTCTTCGCTTCCTTTGGTGGGAAAATGGCGACATCAAGGACGAACCAACCGAATACAGAATGACTGTTCACCTATTTGGGGCAACATCATCGCCCGGGTGTGCAAACTTTGCACTAAAGCAGACCGCAAGTGACTATGAAGGCCAATGTGGAAGTGAAGCAGTCCATTTAGAAGTTGCCAATTCCCTGACAGCAGACTCGTTCATCTGTGCCTACCGCTGCTTTGTTGGTTGTCGTGGCCTAGTCCGCCAATTGCGATCGGACCAAGGAACGAATTTTCTGAAAGTTCTGACAAAGAGCAAATCTCGGATGCTGAGAAATGCTGCTCAGAAATGGAGGCACTCCTAGTCGACGCTGAACCTAGCAAGCTGGGTGATGCGGTACTTACACCGGCACAAATGTCTGCCATTCAAGAGACTGTGGCGTCATTGGTACACGAAGAGATGAGTGTTCTTCAAGACCGTGAAGCTCAACTGTGCCGCTATGATAATCTACGCACACCAAGCCCTTGTATTTCCAATATTGCAACTCCTCTGAGCCTAAACTGTCCTCTGGACAAGAGTTTGGAAGACAGGATGCTAGGTGGTGAGTACGGAAATTTTACTTTGCTTCTCCCCGACTCTATTAATTGATCCCACTCTCCTGCGCTTCAATTGCAGTACGAGGAATTGTCCCCAGGCTCTCAGGGTTTCCTGCTCACCTTGGTGAAATGGAAAAAGCCGATTATCGACTCCTTCCCGAGGTGGCTAGACACTTTCACCAACTACATGTTGGTGATCATCGCAGTTCATCCTAGCTGGGCCCTAGAGCTCATAAAATATCAGCAGATTATCAGTAAGGCTGTTTCAAAGCTTAAGGGTCTAGCATGGCTGACCTACAATGAGCAGTTTTGTTGTTGTGCTGCCTACGACCTTTCTATAGCCTGGGAAAAAAATCGACCTAGAACTTTGGACCATAACCTTTTCTGGCCTTGCTAAGCCACATAGTTTAGTGTGCTCTAGCCCCTACCATCAGTCAGAGGACTGCCCTAACTAGGACCCAACTAAAAAGCCCCGCCGTCAAGACCCTGGTCTGCTTTGACCTCTGGCTGTCAGTGCCATTCCTGCAATTTCCCCCACAACTTCTGCTGCTGTGGTTCCACCAGCCATGCCCTCTTCAACTGCCCTGGTTCCAAACAGACCACCAGCACTAAGTCAGCCACCTACAGCGATTGCAGCAAAAAGTAAAGTGGAGCAGCATCAGCGGAACAACACACCAGCAGTCTCAACTCCCCTTAACATAGATAAATTAGCACTTGAGTTAGTTAATCACCCTGACCGCTATTTTGTTAATAATTTAGTTAATGGCCTTTGGGATGATACTCGCATTGGTTACCTCAGGTGTCATGTAACTTAATCTTAGCATTCCAACATCCCAAGGTTATCTGCACAAATCTGGCAAAGGAGATACAGTTGGGTAGAATCGTGGGTCCCTTCCCATCCTCTCCACTTTCTAATTTTCAGTGTCACCCCATAGGGGTCGTCCCTAAGAAGCCTTCTGCAGAGTGGCAAACTATTTATCACCTTTCCTACCCTGAGGGTGACAGTGTAAACGACCACATTACAAAGGGTCATTTATGGCTACGACTGACCTTAAATTGGAATTCTGCCTCATACCTATCCATCTGCATGACTGGAATCTCCAGGGTATCTACTGGCTGTCACAGTACTATGAAGACCTTTATCTCCCATTTGGGTTTCGCAGTTCCCCTTACCTTAAATAAACATCTTGAACATCTTTATGTTGTGGTTCAATTTTAACCAAGGGCCGTTATATGCAGTTGATATTAAATATGTCAATAAAATGGTTCACCATCTGTGGTTCAGTTAAGTTTGCGTAGCAACTTCCCCCAAGCTTTTGGCATTGCTTGTGTCTTGACATCTCATTGCCTTGCCTTCATCCTCTCCGATCAAGCCCGTGCAGTGCTGGAGAGATAGGAAAGGCTCTGCCAATACTCTTGTTCTACCCTGAGGCTTGTATTTTTCATGCATTACCTTAAGTCCCCACCTATTATGCCATATGTTATCTGCGTGCCTTATTATTGTCACATTTGCTATTGCGTTACATTCTACAGATATTTTTATCCTGCGGAATAGTTACATTAAATTTTATAAAACCTTCGGGAATTCAGTTGGTGTGTTTATGACAGATGTTTTTGATCATTCTTTTGAGCTGGGGCAAATGTCAAGTTCCCAAAAGCAGGCAGTAATCACTTTGATCGACAAAAAAGGATAAGATAGAATGTTTTTAGAAAATTGGAGACCAATCTCGTTTATTAATGTTGACTCCAAAATTGCAGGTAAGGTCATTGCAAATAGAATTAAAAATATTCTTCCCATTCACTCAAACCAGTCTGGTTTTGTGAAGGGTAGGTTTATTGAAGAAACAGTTTGTTCAATCTTAGACATTATCACACAAACAAATCATCAAAGTTTCCAGATGTTTACTCTTTATAGACCTCGAAAAAGCTTTTGATTCCATTGAACATGATTTTCTTTATAAATCATTAGAGCTTTTAACTTTGGTCTCTCCTTCATAAAATGGATACAAACTTTTTACAATAATCTCTCAAGTTGCATTCTTTACAATGGTTTTTTTCTATCTCCTTTTCAACTTGAAAGGGGTGTCAGACAGGGAGACCCATTGTCACCGTATTTATTCTTAATTGCCATTGAAACAATGGCAACATCTATAGGAAGAAATGAAAATCTAGGAAGTCTTTATTGCATGCAGATTTGACACTTGCCAATATTTCATCAGTCAAAAAAGTAATTTGTCACCGATGCCGTTGAAAGTGTTGTGACGTCACGTCATGACTCTATTCACAATGTATTATGGATATAATTAGGTATGAGCACGCTAAGATAGCGTGTTGATGTTGTTTGTTAAAATTGTTAAAATTCCTCCCTGAAGATTTTTTGGTTCTCCTATTGTACTATTGTTCTTGAGGACAAATCAGACTGGACTGTCTGAGCATATTATTAGAGAACTTTAGGTGTCCTAGAAAGACAGTTTTTCTTTTTAAAATCATGCACTAAAAGTGGGGGTAATCATGGTGCGTAGTGGGCCAAATCCAAAAACATCCAAGGTCTTTTCATTCCTAACACAGGACTGGACTGGACTGGACTGGACTGAACTTTTTTTTTTGTCATAGTTTTCATTTTCAGTGCCAGTGACGGGGGGCAGGGCGGTTCTATTCTTAGTAGGGGTGGGAGGGGAGTTACTCTGTGCTTTTCCTTCTGGTGTGCGTGTGTGTGTGTTGGGGGGGGGCTAGTGTTGTCATCGGGGGGTGGGTGGGGAGAAGAAAGTTGCGTGTTATTGGCAACAAAGTCCGTTTCGTCTACTAGTCAAAGTTTTGATCTTTGTTTGTTTTCCTGCGACAAAAATTCGTATTACACTGCTTATCATAATACCAAATAAACTAGAAAGAACTGTTAAGATGTAGCCAGCATTTTCGTTGTCTTGAGCACGCAATGAACACACGGCATGCAAGGTATTGAAGAGTGAGATAAGATAACAGACATGCTGTTACAATATACGCCTCTTCCGGTTGATTGTTATTTGTAGTGATTGTGCAATGACGATATATCGAGTTACGTGTGATCCGAATAAAGTTCTCATATCATCCTGCACATGGTCGTGTA
>OMLO01006006.1_pt1 | contig 10204 bp, 6 predicted proteins | sample 1674811 | NCBI WGS metagenome assembly OMLO01 (sample SAMN06265003, study PRJEB25207) | coral metagenome | isolation source: Coral host | place: Mexico:La Bocana,Puerto Morelos, Mexico | collected 2008-11-13
ATGGATCAAAGACTAACTAATGTCGGCATCAACAGAATGTGCCGCAGCATTACTATCTTTTAGATACCCTAGTATATAAGTAAATAAAGATGATGAATTTTAAGCTTGGTAATGATTATGAAAGGTGAATTGATCAACGTGATATGAACGTGGGACAAATAAAAAAAATCTGAAAGAAATATTCACTTATCCCTACTCACGATGACTTCAACACTAGCAGTATACAGGACGCCTGTCACATATGACCTCAGTTAGATCATTTGCTCTCCATGAGTTCTCGTAGCTCAGTGGATAGAGCGCCTATCCGGTGTTCGGAATGTCGTTGGTTCCATTCCTGTCGGGGAATCAATTTTTTTCTTGGTCCCACGCACGTCTCATGTGAATCAATTCACCTTTCATAAGAAATGGACTTGTTTGAGATCGAATTCCAACCCCCAGGAGGTGGGGGCGGAACTATATGAAAAAGTCGGGGATGATCATAGGAAAATTTGAAACCCCCTGAAGGAAAAAAAATCTGGGCGTGGTTTGGGCTGTATTTATTTCCTACAAAATACAACTTAAAAAAGAAAATAAACGAAGAAATCCCACAACAATAGTTTAATTTTGAAGAACAAAACCAGGATGGTTGAAAGCTGCTAGGATGGGAATGGGTTAATTTAACAAATTCCATAATTGCAAACAGTATTTATGGAATTAATTGAAAATTCTATATCTATCAGTTCGTTCCACAGTTTTAGTCCTGTTAACAGAGGGACCATTTTCTATAGTTTTAGTTCTGATAACGGAGGGACCATTCTCTACAGTGCCCGTGATAACGCTCTCTGATATCATACTTACTAGACCCCAATTTTTTCCACGCATCTCTCTCGGTCGCAGGCGCATCGGCCTATATCATCCATTGGCTGTTTGTAGGTTTCTTTGTCGGCATCTGAAGTACATTCGACTCCCATCGGTGGACAGAGAGAAACACAAACCATGCCACTTAATCGACACCGGCACCGTCCTGTGCAGTTCTCGTTTATAAACCATTCATTTGGGATTTTGCTTCTGCACTCTTCTATGACTGTGAGTAAAAAGGGAGACGTTAGTTCGCAATTCGGCTGTACGTTTTTCAAATGCAAAGGGACAGTCTTTATACTAATTCAAATTCTAATCTATATAAATCGCCTTTGGTTTAGGCTCAAATGGTATAGTTAAATAGTAACTCTTCCTTAAGCCGTTTTCTGAAGTCTGTTAGAACTTCAGGAAAACAGAAAAGCGATTTTTGTGAAATTTGGCTAATCTTATTCTGACCTATTCAACACTGACGCGTCGTTAAAACGACAATACCACTTCGTTGAGGTCATTTTCAAGTTAAAAAGCGGGAAGACACGCGTCGAATCTGTCATCGTTAGTAACTGTAACTAACCAAAGGAAACATTGTACGATTTGTTTGTCTTTTCTCCTGAAAAAGGATTGAAAAGTGTTGTAATCGAACTTGGGACGTTGTGAGACAATCTCGTTCCTAGGGACTTTTCCTTGGCTTGGGGGCGAGGCGGGTTGTGAGAGGAAAAGAAATATATGTTCAAAATTCTATCGTGAGTAAATGATTTTTAGCGCGAGCTTTTACGGGAAAACATTGCGTCGTTAGGCAGATATCTAATTCCCAAGAAAGTGAACTGAAAAATAAAATAAAAAGCACATGAAAAAATGAAAGAAACCATGAAAAGGGACGTAAAAAATAGAGTTAGTTAATGCTATGTTATCATGACTTCCTTGTGTTTATTTTTCCTGTTGAGAGTGTTCCTGAGTTTTCTTTGGAGCCGCCCTACCACTCTTGAATCGTGGAGGACAACAAAGCTGTTGCTAACACAATTTACTCACCATGATGTTCCATCGCTCCCCTAAGGGGATGAAGAGGTGGAAATTTAGGACGTGGGTTACAAGACTTTCGCTTGCATCCACATTTGCCGGTTGGGTCAAGAATAGCCGGAACCCGTTCAATACGGGTCTCAGGGAGCTCGTCCTGGGAGCACCACGGTATGGGGCTAGGAGGACACAAGGAAACACATCCCACGCTACCACTACGCCCGTTACAAGTGCAGTACCCAGTACACTGCTCATTAACAAAACGCTGCCATGGATTGTAGATTGAATCCTTGTACAAACATTTCATGCCTGTTAAAAAAGAGAAAACGACAATTATCGAACTAACCAAGTTTTCCTCAAATGATCGTTTTCACTATATGTACATGCTCAAACTACTTAAAGTAAAAACCCGCATGTAAGCACTTACATGCTTTGACGTCTGGCAAAATATAGGTTTTAGCAGTTGGGGTAGTAATTAACGATTAAGACTAGGTAATTAAGATTAGGTTATTGATTTCTATGAAGGAGATAGTCATTGATTACCAGAAAAATAAATAAACTTGAATTTGGTCATTAAATAGTTGTGACCGTTTACTTTGTTTTTTTGTGATATAAATTTGCACGTCACACTCTTGGTCAAAAATGTTTATGATTTAGCTGTAACACCACACAAACCAGAAGCTGCCTGATTTGCTTGGCTATTTAAGTGCCTATGAAGTCATATAAAAAAATTGGTTGCTTATTACGCCGTTGTCATTTATGGAATGACAAAATAAATTTCTGAAAAACAAAGCCGTCAACAATCTGCTTGGTTAGAAGTGGTCGGTGTCTCCGGAAACTGGGAACTACAATTATTTTGGCACTGATGACGTAGTTGGTGTCTGGCGCCTTGTTTTCACATGGTTTTGTCTTCTGCTGCAGAGTGAATCCCTCCGTCAAAGTACTATATGCGTCGATATTAAGCACAACTATGTCTGATAGTGACGATATCATCTTCTGCATGTATATAAATTCAAGCGATGAGGAGTCTAGTAGCGGTTCATCGGAAGAATGGAGGTACTTAGATAAGTCCAACGTTGCGGACGAACCGCCAGCTCACACGAGTGATGAAAAGGAGGACACTGAAGAAGACCAGGATGATCTTTTAGGGCTAGATTGGAAAGGGAAATACCTTTAAATGAATGGTGAGTTTTCGCTTTTATTTACCGGGAGAACCGAACTAGTTGCATCTCAAAACATGACGACTTTTCCGACAAGGCTAATCAAAGTGTTCATACATAAGTGGCTCCTTTGTGTGCGAGACCGAAATGGAAGGGGTTACGGTCGCCGCGATGGACAAACAGTAAATCAGCGAACAATACACGCGAAAAACACGTGTTACTAATATGAAGTAGTATAATATAAATAATTCATATAACAGGCGATTTATTTATTGGTGTTCAGACCTTTATTAGGCATAGTAAAGTACTTGCGCACCACTTTATGAACTTATTCGTGAATTGTCCTTATTGGTACTGACTCTTTTATAAGCCGTTTTTTAACTCAATAGCTTCTCTAGTTGCATCCATTAAAGACACCGGTTTTTGTTCAAAACAACTATCGTCAAAATGGACGGAACACAAACGTGACGACTTCTTTGGCACGAAATTGTCCCTATTAATTCCGACAAATCGCGCCAATTCTGTCGCAAACTTTCCTCCTTAGGAAAGTAATTCATGGAAATTCGAAGTGTTCCGGTTTTGTTGGTGCAATTTACTTGATTGGGGCTACCGACCGGACAATAATTCTTTGCTCATTGCTTTGCTTTCTCTTCCGCCACAATACTGAACCACAACTATGCCACTTCCTGTGTAAGATGAGCGTTTTGACCGCGCGGTGAAATTGCATTTCAGGTCACGTTTGAGGTTCCAAAAAATACGACAAGAAAGTGCTTTTGATCAGTTAAAACCGTTTAGCTGTGTTCGTCAAGACTTCATAGGCACTATAATACCGGTTCTTAATATATTTCTGGATAATATAAAAATGGCAAATTTCTGCCAGCGGGTTCTTAATTAAACACTAGGTTCTTTTCTTACACGCGGTTTTTTTTTTACTGCATTACTCTTTCCGAACAAAAATACCGCTTTGACAACATTATAAAATATGATGAAGATTTGACTTACATGTATTGGCTTGTTTTGCAGTTTAGAGAAAGGGATAATTTTATTTACCTAACTGTAAAAACATATCATTGTGGTGTATTTACAGATTTTCAACGCACGAAATTGTATTTCTTTCACAATTTATTCTCAAAATAGTCTTGAAATTACGCAAATTTCAGCCTCGATAATCTTATGACATATTATTTTCTCAATGCGCGCTGCTTCCGTGACGAAGATTCCCAGAGGTAACTTGAGACAAGGTCACGCTATTTGCAGCAATTTTTGACAGTATTCTTTGATTAGGGTTTTCACATGCGTACAGATAAAACTATTCCTTATATATAAAGTTTTTTGAAGACTAGGTGACTAACAACGATTTTTGGTGTTATAGCCACGCTGTGACGAATCTTCGTCGGTTTGTTAAAATTTTTACCGACCATCTGTCAAGATCTGTCCTACTGCGGCTTCGCAGTATCACGATAACCAAGTTTGTTTTGCGTCCAACGTATTCACCTCATGCAGTCACCTTGAACAACGTGATTTAGCTGACAAGTAACAGCGCATGGAACCGTCAATTGATTTGCGGCGAATTTGAAGTGAAAAAATTGGAACAAGTGTTGATTCGTAGAACTTCATTAGAACTTGAAAATGCTGTATAAAGACAGTATTGGGAGAGTGCAAAACAGTGAACAGTTTGAATTGAAAAGAGCTCATTTTATAGCTAAACCGAAAACAATTTCTGCGCTGAAATCACGGTGACGACTATTGTATTTAATCGTTATTTAATGTTTCTGTTTATTCAGAATTTAAATAGTCTGACAGGTTAAAATTGTTCAATCAGATTAGAAAAAAGTTCTCTTCTGACAGAAAGGAAAACTAAAGGAAAGGTATCAGACAATATCTTGATTTACAGACCATACTGAACATATGCGCGAAATATGATATTTTGTAAGATTTTACATAACCATATACAACAAAAGAAAAAAGAATTTCACTCACCCTCAGCGCTTTCTAGGAGAGGATTAGGAGGCACTTTGAAGTTGGCAGATGTACATGTTTGAAAAAGAACGAAACACAGAATCGAGATGAACGCTATAGCGGCCATATTGTCACTGTTCTGCGAGCTTCCTTCACTGTCGAGTCAAAGTGACGCGGTTTCACGGTGAACTTATATAACCCTGGAAAACAAACGACGCGTTGTTAATGAAGTCAAAATGTTGTTGCGACGCCAGTGATGATGGAAATTCGATTGCTTTAGTTTATGTGCGAGATTACAGAAACTTAGCATGAAATACTTAGCATGCACTGCGCGCTAATGCAAGAGAAGTATTTTCGTACTGCTTGGCTGGAAACGATTTCTCAGAGTTAGAGTATGTGTAACTGATGATTGCCAAATAAACGTCTTGTTTTGATATAAACAATTATTTTTCCGCAAAGACGTGAAAGACTCTGGTAGGAAGTGATGTTTTTCTCCAAGTAAAGCGTCTCCACTGACGTGATATATTTGCAAACAAAATAGCCACCTTTGTAAATAATAAAATCCAAATAACAGTTTAAGGGTTTGCTGTTTACCTTTGCGTGATGATTCAACAAGAACCAAGCGAAATCCAAAGAAAAAACGCGTTAGCAATAGTTAAATACGCTGCGGTTGCAAACTGGTTCGACGAGTTTCACGTTTATACGCACGCCAATGGAAAATGGAATTTCCTGTTTCGCCCCTTTAAATTTTTAAATCACCGTGGGCCACAATGTGTCTAGTGTATTTCTGTGGATTTTACTGGCTCACGATGGAAAACTGTTGATTATTTGACAGGATTGATGGCTTTAATAAACACGGAAAGCTCTATTTTAAGGGTGCGGTGTACAACGGAATCACAATCATCTGGCACAGGTTTACCCGCCCAGAAATGTCTGTCTGCCATGCAGCGTCGAGAATTGAAAAGAACGGAAATCGGCACGATTTTTAAGGCTTCTCTACAAGCAGTAAAATGTCTCCGGTCAGAAGGCATAGTCGAATACAAATATTTTATTGAGAAAACGCGACATGTGGTAAACGACTTTCAAAGCAGATTTGCGGTCTTATCACGTTTAGATAGTTTAAATTGATTGTGACCACGAATTACTGACCTTCAACAAAGACGTGCGATCATTCAAAATACTTGAACCTGGAAAGCACTTTTGTCCTGTTTTATCATCTAATCGCCAATCCCAATTTTGGAGGTCTGAGACATCATTTAAGAAATTTAATGCTGAGGAGATTTAGCGACGCCTATAATTCTTCACTGAGGAACAATTTTTTGATGTTTTCATTTTGGCCGCCAATTTTTTTCGTCGGTGTCCTTTTAATTGAATTACTTACCCAAAAAAGCAGATGAATAACTTAAGACTGTGACTGAGTCTTTGGGCAAGCTTTAAATATCGCCCTTTTGAAAACGGAGAAAAGAAACTTAAATACTTGGAATAAGCTGCATGCTAATCGCGTTTAGTTTGCCAAACCCAGGATTATGCATTTAAATACTGGGTCTGCTCTGGAACTGAGAGGAATACCATTAAAAGTTTCGCAGGAAATTAAATTCAAAGAAAAGCAAGCGGTATATACGTGGCGAATACAAGGGTATGCAATCACCACCTTGCTTTAAATAACTCAGTGAATACGATCCTACGTAAAATTTCGCATTTAATTGAATTGAACTTTCATGCTTACACAAATAACAAAATCTTCTCAAGTCACGAAACTAGATCTCTTTATTTCCCAACTATTTGTTTTTTTTTCTCTTACTATTGGACTACCAGTAAACAATTGCACTGCAGACAAAAACACTTTCAAATTTATTCTAAATTGAAATGCGAAAACCACTTTTTATACCTTCTGTTCGCGTGTACTCTACAATCAGCAGCTGTTTTCTTATGTTCTAGTAACAGTGGTTTCGAAAATATATCGTCGCAACAATAATAAGTCGGATTAGAAGAGAACTTATGATGCTTCACAGCTGGACAGTCATCCCGCTGAGTCAGACTCAGTTACAGAAATAACACGAGATAATTTTATTATGTTGTCCTGCTTCAAAATAGCCTGAAAAAAATCTTGCAGCTTTAAGTTCATATTAGAAAAGAATTTTCTGATTCGTGAGAAATTAATATTTAAATACCGAATTTGTTCCGCCTTTCACACTGATAGGACAGTCCAAAGTAAAAACTCCCTGGTTTGTAGGCGTCAATCTCCGGAGATTTTAAGGAATCCAAAATCTTAAACGATATTTTCTGTCTGAATAATATTAAAAGTGCTACTATGACCAAAATTTTTGTTTTTCTTTTCGACTTATTCTAAAGTCAATTTGGTCAATAAGTCTATATTTTACTAGCACGCTAGAATTTAGAACGTTGCGAGCGATATAAGCCTTGAAATAGCTTGCCGAAAATCGTGGAAAACCCGTCCGCCATTACTCGGACGGCTAAAGTGAGCCGGCGACTATACTGAAAAGCGGATTTACGCATGAGTTGGATCGTGACGTCATATGCGCATCGTCGCTTCGAGCTTCGAGTGTTCTAAGAGGGAATATACTGAGAATTCATGGAGTTATAAAAGACGTCTTCTTCGTCGAATTCTTCTCACAGATTGCATACACGATTAGCCACGTTGGTTTGGCCTGAAGTGCGCATATGACGTCACTTCCGATCGCGCGCGACTAGACCCAACTCTTTCGATTGCACTCGGCCATTTTTGAATCGAGCAATGGCGGACAGCCGAAGCCGAAAAACAACGTTAAAATAATCGGACTTCCCGCGCGAATATTGGAATAAAACTTGGCATGGTAAGTTTTCATCGCTTATTGATTCCAAAAATGAAAAGAAAAGGAAATGGAAAATTTTGATCATAGTACCACTTTAAAGCACGCACGGGAGCCCATCATCCTGGCACGCAATATTTTGTACTGCAAACAATTCTTTAAATAAAACCGGATATTTTTCCGCCACATTTTTGACCGTCCAAGTTAGAATGTTACTAAATCTAAGTGGCTGGGAATATGAAAAAATCCTAAATACCCTAGCTAAATACGAGGATTTCGTCGGAATTTTTTCTAAATCAGGGAAAATTTGCGCGTTGCGTGACATTCAAGTTGGTAGAGCACTTCACCGGTATCGCAGAAGTCATGGGTTCGAATCCCGTCCTAACAAATCACAAGGCCCGGAATCGAACGTTGTGATTGGTTTATTCTTCCGCTTCTCCTTCAGACTCCGACAATTTAAGTTTCACTAGATCGTAAGAGACACGGAGTCAAGCAGAATCGGTGTTCTGCTTCCGATTCCGTTGGTTGGATTTTCACTAGATCCTATCCCTTCAAGTCTCACGCAAGAGGTTCCAACATTGCTAAACATGCTTGGTCTTGAAATCACTCTATTAACTTTGAAAATTCCCAAGTGATTAACAAGGGTTCTTTCCGTATTCGCAAGACATCGGAATGATGGTACACTGCTAGCGCTTCGATAAATCATGCAGATAACAAGTAAAGGCCGCTCCCTGATCAATACTCCATTTTTTTCAAAAAAGAACAACTAGTTTATTGACACTTATATTTTTCCAGAAAAGCCAAATTTTTTGAGCTTTTTATTTTTCACAAGAGAAGCTCAACGATATTGTTTAGTTTCATCCCTCAGCACCAAGAGACAGTGATCTAAACGTCTTCTGATAGAACAAGAAGAGAAAGGAAAAAAAATCGGATTGCATTTGAGGCAGACCCTTTGTGTCTGTTTGCACGAGAAAATTAATTATCTTTAAAACTGATCGAAAGTAGGAGCAATTTCCAGGTGACACCAGCCAAACAAATATTAACAAATATTTAAATATATGATGGATGAGGAACGCAAAAACTAATTTAAAATTTACATGATTACATTTAGAAAATACTTTGTTTCGTTTTGTGTCAATTACTATACAATAAGACATTTACGGTTGTACTGACAATACATCAGAATACATCTAGAGTACAAAAGAGAGAGAACAGAAAACGCAACTCTAGTCACCTGAGTAATAGTGAAAAAAAGGAAAAATTAAGGGTATAATTACCGGTAAATCACATTATAAAATGTCCTATCTTTACTGGAAGCACATCCCTGTTGGTGAATTTTGTTTCCTTTTTACCTCGCTAAAATATGTAATCGATTAAGATCCGGAGAAGAGGCTGAAAATTCATGAATCTAATTCAAATGGGACGTAGAGGGAAAATGACATGCAGGGTTGAACAGATTGCCTTTAAAACATCAAGGCATAGCCGGACTGAATTGAAAACACATCGAATTTAAAGAAGGTTAAATCTAATATTACCTTAGCTGTAGGCCACATGCACTGAAGTGAACACCGTTGAGATTTCTTTTGACAAATAATTCAGATCTAGCCGGAACAGAAATCTTTTATTAGTTTGCTTTTCTGTCCTGTACTGCTGACCGAGTAACAGCCTCCACTTTTTGCACTTCAAATACAAAAGGGAGAAAACATTTAATTACCCCCTTTTTTTTCAGGAGATAATTAATGGCCACTTGATTAGCATGAAAATTAAATGGCATTTAAGTGTTTGTGGTTGAGAAAGATTTCGCGGTTGCGCAGTTAATTGAAGTGTATAATGATCTGATCTGCACGGTTTGTTGTTGACACTCAGAAAGGTCGCAAGATGAAGTGGTCAAGAGAAGAGAGCGCAAATGAGTAGAAATTCTCTGTCCTCGGTCATGTTTGGTAATTTCTCTTTCACCTGCAGTGGTGTTTGACCACTGTTTCCTCAATACAATGAATTATTTACTTGATTTTCCGATTGATTTTCTTTGACATTAAGTTATGTATAGGCCAGCCTTCATTTCAGATATTTTAGATTCGAAGATGTGTGGATGTTTTGCTGACCTGTCTCGCTGACCAGTGTTCTGTTATACCCTGACCTGTTTTATCCGTTTCTGACCTGTACGCCGTGAAACAATCCTCCTAGACATCGTCTAAGAAGTGAGTTTTCTGTACTGTAATTCTAGCTAATAATGAATTTAAGAAACTGTTTTGCAATTCACATGCACTTGTCGGACCAAATCTACTCAAGAGTGTTTTTGAGGTTAGCCATCATTGAAAGCTACCAATTCAGTTACTGATAAAGCCATGAGCAATACACCGATTTCATAAATGGCGGACGCACGGTAAAAAACTGGTACCTAGTCATGAAAACGAGGCGTTTTAGGAT
>OMLO01006007.1_pt1 | contig 10204 bp, 12 predicted proteins | sample 1674811 | NCBI WGS metagenome assembly OMLO01 (sample SAMN06265003, study PRJEB25207) | coral metagenome | isolation source: Coral host | place: Mexico:La Bocana,Puerto Morelos, Mexico | collected 2008-11-13
TTTATATTTTTCCTGTTTTCCTCATACATCGAATTTCGGAGTTTTCCATGAATTTTCTCCTCGATGTCTTTAGAGATTCTTTTTGTGACATGCATGAAGAAAAATTGAAGAGGTCACCACAGCAGTTCTCACTGTTCCACGGTCTCAGGTTGGTGGCATCTGGCATGTTTCAATGGGCTCAACCAAAATTTTTCGCACCACAAATGGGGTGAAACGATGCAAAATTCAAATCCATTCAAAGACGGCATGTTTCAAAAGACACGAATTAAACATCCAATGAATTATGATGAAGCTATAGATAGCTGAAAAATGGTGAAAATTCCTCGGCTTCAAGTAGGAAACAAGAAAATTTGGTATATAAAACATGTATGCATTAGGCAGTATGCATGAAATTGATTGCCGATGATTGAGGATGTGGGGCACCTTGGACAGAAGCAGCATGAGGGATCCCGCCTAGGCTCCTGCCGTCCAATGCTACGGAAAAGCTGGGTTCAAAGTTAAGGGCAGCGCGATTGCGTATGGGGGCTTCCGAAGCAGCACGAGGGATCGGTATCTTGATCCTTCGTGTTGCTTCGGCAGCCCCCAATACGCGATCGCGCTGGACTGAACTTTGAACCCAGATTTCCTGTAGCATTGGAAGGCAGCAGCCTAGGCGGTGCCGTGATCGGAATTAAGTATGTTCCCCTTTCGTCAGCGAAGTGATTTACCTGAAGGACAATTCAACTATGAAGAGTCAAGTGTCAAGCCACCAGCTACCACCCGACACCTGTAGCTCCTAAAAATGCATGCCAACATATTTGCCAAAACTATTCAAAAGAAACAAGATCTTCATATAGACAGGACAGTCGTCTTGGCTTAAGGGCAACACACCTGCATTTAAATGGAAATATACGGCGTTTGTTTTATCCGCATGCTTACAAAACCCAAACGGAAATCCCAGATAAAGAGCCCTAAGTAGGTCATAAGAAATATCAAAATAAGATCAAATAAGAACATACGAGCAATCAGTCAACTTAGAAGAGACAGTGACTCCGACAAAAAAATATGGGCATAGTCCAGGTCACTTTCACTTCAAGCACTGACAATGTTGTCGTGGCGCAGTTCCATGCGAAATAAATTGCCATGTCAAAGTTGGCGTTAACTGAAATGATCAGAGTCACTTTCAAGTGAGCCGTGTTCAATTCGCTCGTTTCCGGGTTGTGGGCAGCCTTGGATGGCAAAAGTCTCAGCGAAGAGGCTGACATGTAGTGTGATGTTGACGCAGGATTCATAACCCCCCTACCCTGTTGGATTCGCGGTGTCCCATCTTAGCAGCAATCTATCTCTTTTCTGGGACATCCCCCCAAGCAAACCGACATGGTCTATGAATCAAGGGTTGACATTAACGATCTCGAACAGCATTCAAAATCCCCATGACATGCCATTATACTGATTAGATCTGATTATATAGTTCATAGGAATGCTTATACTGGCTCTACATACAGATACATGATATATATATATATATACAGCAAGCAACCAGGTTTTGGTCTCTGCTCAAATGCAAATCATGACATCACCAGCTTTCAGAGACGCATCCATTATACACAGCCAGCTGGCATGGACATAGCCGGCGATCTTTCTTGTTTCCTACACTTCACCCTTCCACTTGTTGAAGTGAAGACAAAAAAATCGCCGGGTACGTAGCCGGCGATCTTTTTTGTCTTGACTTCAACAAGCGGAATGGTGAAGTGTAGGGGATCACCACCAGCAAGCGCAGCCTGGCAAAGTGACAGGCAACCCACTTGATACAATGGTAGGAACTGCCATGGAAAAAGTAAAGCAGGACCAGAATAATACAGCAGAATTCCAGCAATAATTCTCAAACAAAACATCCAAAACTGCAATCAAGCAACATCAGCATGGTTTAAAGCAATGCCACAATCCAACAGCATGGTACAGAGTGCAAGCGCCTCTGCATATATCCCGTTTGGCAATTTTTGGAGCGCTTTCATCAAGTCAATGGACGACCCCCATCAGCAAAAAGACCCACTGGCTACTTACCAGACGCTTGACCTTACCTTTGCACCTGTAGCCTTGCATTATAACCATGATCATATTGTCGTACTTCCTATCTGTGGAAATGTGAGAATAAAATGCAATATCTAAACAATATACAGTCATGGACATATGATATACATGTGATATACATGTGATATATTTTACTCGAATTCAAGTTCATATACTGTATGGCCTTTTCTTTGTTTCTCATCGTTTACCCGTGGCTTAAAAGGCTTGGGTCATTTTCAACCCGTTCACAGCCACTTTGTGGAAGGCCAAGCTGCAAGAAGCCAACTTGCTTCTCCGCGTTCAGGTAGGGCAAGTCCTCAGCGTGGCTAGGTGTGTTAAGGGACTTGCCCCTGGGATGGAAGGAGAGAAAAAAGCCTTCAAAACATCCAACTACAAACCAAACACTGTCAAGAGATATCAGAAGCGAAAAGTAAATAGCAATGACCACTTTGTGTTATTCTCATAGTCATATAGTGGTCTTTTCCATGCCAAGGGCTGACAGTTTGAGTGCAGGCAGGGCAGATCCGATTTCTTCTTGACATAATTCAGGCATGCGAATCCTAAAACATCCAAGAATAATCCAAGATGCTCGAACCTCAAAAAACAGCGCGTTCTTCATGGTCGTTCCAGCCATGGCTCTTCAATCTTATATATATTTTTGCGAATAGAAAAACAGCAAACCTATGGCATAGATGGCATCACCTGTTGCAGCACATAGCAATGTTTGTCTTTTCTTCGCTTGACTCGCCCTGGGAGCCGAGTTTATTGGAACAGATTCACATGGATGTGCGAGGTCACAACATGTATGAAAGAAACAGCTTGAGTAGAATCAAAATGAAGAAATTCACAGTTCACACGCATTTGCGTGCCAGTAGTTTAGTTTTGGCCCAATATTGGCCAAATATCTTCCAAACATATAACGCACCAACAGCGCTAGAAGGCATGGTCAAACACACGGTTAGGCTCACCAACAGTTTCCAGGCCGGCTGCCAGATGATGCCAGAAGTTTCAATCTACCGGAGAGATGTTCCTGGCATTTTCAGGGAACTTCACGGCATACAGCCGTCCATCGGCAGTCCATCAACAGTAGATTGCGCTGAAGTTGGTTGCTGATTGCTTCCAGTATCGTATCTTGCTGCAACTTTGGTACATGTTACTATCGAATGGTTTGATTCTATATTGGCTTGTTTTCGATCCGCCCAAGAGTGTCAAAGCATTGAAGCGACAGCTCCTTCCCCTGCAGCATGTTCTTGTGCAAGGTCGCGCAAGGCTCTGCACCTTTGGGGGCAGAAGAAAACGCTTGAAGCCACGGCCACCACAGCTATGGTTGAACGAAAAACCCAAGGTGTTTGTTTTGATTCAACTTGAGGAAAGACCGAAATAAACTCAGAAAGTGAAACACTGAAGAGCAACGGAAGTTCTGATGTCTTTTTGTTTTTCCGTTCACCCAAGGTAAACTCAACCTAGGGCATTTAAAGCCAAGCGAGAGCAAACAATCACGTCTGAGTCGGGCAGAAAAGATCATTATCATTATCAACAGGCCTAGGGAGAAAAACTCTCCTAAGCAACTAACATCCGACGTCCTTTTTGGGGCTAGCTAGGCTTATTTTTTTTCCCGTTAGTTTAGGGAGGATAAGAATCATGGCGAATTTGGGTGTTTCAGCCAGTTAAAACGACAATTGAATTCCCAGCTTATGAGTTGCAAACAGAAGGCTTGAAGAATTTACCATAAATTATCACAACGAATCTTCCAACCAATATGGGTTTTCTAAACCCAAATTTCGGGGAAGGATTCCCTATTTAAACCACCGTCTTGGGGGGTGATCAACCAATGGGCTGAGAGCTAGTTGGTGCCAGTCCGTTGTGACCACGATTCCTAGGGTTTCGGTGAATATCTTCGAAAGGGACAAACGGACCCAAAAAATCTCATGGATGCTCATCGAAGAAATTGCAACCTTCCAGGCCCCGGTTTTATGCTGTTCAGTCTATCTCAACAAGAATTTGTACATCCCAAGATGTAGCAGATGGAAATAATATATAAGCGCGAGTATCAATACCATGGATCTGTTTCCTTAGGCATTCTTCAGGGGTCATGTAACATGGCACTAACTCAAATCATGCATCTTTTAAGCGCCCAACTCATTCAACAATACCAGACTTTTGCAGTATCTGATCCTGTACATAATAGGGTAATCGAATGCCTTTTTTCGCTTGTTTTTGGTGCAGCGGAAAACGATTTTTTAAGGCCTCTGTCAGTCATTTCTTGAGAATGTTCTGCTTGCAACCTCTTGAATCTTTTGACATTAGGATTTTGAGATTTGATATGTCATTGAACAACATGCCTATATTTGTGTGGTATCTGGATCTCTGAGAAGCCGCGCTCTCAGGCCAGAAAAGGCACTTCTTCGGTCGGCCACCAAATGCAATACCAATACTGGCGGAATTGAAAGCTAGAAAAAAGCATCAAGTGTTGGATGAAAACTGCTCTGATGACAAAACGTGAGAAAACTTGGCTTTACTTCCAACGACCGCGTTTCCCACAAACCGACCGACACAGGCCTCGCCTCTCTCTGAACTGCAAAGCCACGGACGTCACATCCATGGGACCGCTGGCACACCCCTTGGCGCGGTTGAACTTGGAGCTAAGAGGAAAAGCAAAATGATGTGAAATTTGCAGTCAAAACGAAGAACCAACGCATCCTGTTGACCTGAGGCTCTCATGCGTCTCAGCCAATACTTTATTGCACGAGAAGGAAGTCATCATCGTCTTTGATACACTCTTTTTTGAGCCTGTTGATGAATCTATCTGGAAGGTGCGCTTTCAAAGCTTCGCAGGGCGAAGTACGCGGTGAAACATCTTTTCACATTGGCTGATGACTGTGGGCACCTCTTCACGAGGTAAATGATGGTAAATGTAGACGCCGTTCCAAACGTTTATATTTTTCCTGTTTTCCTCATACATCGAATTTCGGAGTTTTCCATGAATTTTCTCCTCGATGTCTTTAGAGATCTTTGATTTCCTCCTTTGTCTTTTTGTGACATGCATGACGAAAAATTAAAGAGGTCACCACAGCGGCTCTCGGCTCTCACTGTTCCACTGTCACATGCTGGTTGTGTTTTTGCACCTGCATTGACACGGCACCATCCTTCATGCTTCAAGGGTGTCAAGTGGAATTTTTCCCAACACAAATGGGGCGAAATGATGCAAAATTCAAATCCATTCAAAGACGGCATGTTTCAAAAGCCGAGAACTAAACATCCAATGAATTATGATGAAGATATAGATAGCTGAAAAATGGTGAAAATACCTCGGCTTCAAGTAGGAAGCAAGGAAATTGGTTTTAAAAACATGTAGGCAGTATCGGCAGTATGCATGAAATTGATTGCCGATGATTGAGGATGTGGGGCACCTTGGACATGTACAGCCATACCGATCCCTCGTGCTGCTTCGGCAGCCCCCAATACGCAGTGGCGCTGCCCTTAACTTCGAATCCGGCTTTTGTGTAGCATTGGACAGCAGCAGCCTAGGCAGTGCCGTGATCGGAAGTAAGTGCGTTCCCCTTTCGTCAGCGAAGTGATTTACGAAGGACACTTCAACTGTGAAGAGTCAAGTGTCAAGCCACTAGCTACCACCCTACACCCGTAGCTCCTAAAAAAGTATGCCAACATATTTGCCAACATTATTCAAACAGAAACAAGATCTTCGTATAGACAGGACAGTTGTCTTGGCTTGAGGGCCACACACCGGCGTTTGTTTTTTCTGCATACTTACAAAACACAGTTGTGAGCATTTTATCAATGGTTCCAAACAATTTACATAGTTCCAAGCGCTTTACGAATAGTTCCAAAGGATCTTAGAGATACTTCTCAAAACCTGCCCCCCAACAGAAATTGCAAGTAAAGAGGTGTAAGCAGGTCATAAGACATATCAAATAAGATCAAATAAATACGAGCAATGAGTCAACTTAGAAGAGACAGTGACTCCGACACAAAAATGCGGGCAAAGTCCAGGTCGCATTCGCTTCAAGCACTGACAATGTGGTCGTGCTGCAGCTCGATTTTAAGCCTCAGACCAGAGCTGTTAGGCAATCAAAGTGTAACAATGTGTCACATTATTTGCCTGCATTTTGCAGAGTCAAAGTTCCAAATCATGTTGCATCCAAAGATCGCTGGGATACGTAGTCTTCCGCCGCTGATATTAAAAGACCTCCAAGGCCTTGTCCCCGGAAAGCTTCGTCAACCTGAGAGATGAAAAAGTTGCCAAAAAAAGGCAATGTCACAATGCGAAATAAATTGTCATGTCAAAGTTGGCGTCAACTGAAATTATCAGAGTCACTTTCAAGTGAGCGATGTTGAGTTCGCTCCTCTCCGGTTTGTGGACAGCCTTGGATGGCAAAAGTCACAGCGAAGAGGCTGACATGTAGTGTGATGGTGACCCAGGATTCATAACCCCCCTGCCCTGTTGGATTGGGGTCGTCCCATCTTAGCAGCAATCTATCTCTTTTCTGGGACATCCCCTAAAGAAAACAAACATGGTCTATGAATCAAGGGTTGACATTAGCGCTCCCGAACAGCGTTCAAAACCCCTATGACATGCCATTACACTGATTAGCTCATATGAATCCCTATACTGGCTTCCTATAATGCCTACAACTCGGTAGTAAATTCACCTATATACAGCAAGTAACCAGGTTTTGGTATCTGTTCACATGCAAGTCTTGACATCACCACTTTCGGAGAGAAGCATCCATTGTACACAGCCAAGTGGCATGGACGTACCCGGCGATCTTTTTGGTCTTCACTTCAACAAGTGGTAGGGTGAAGTGTCCGGGATAACGACCATCCAGCACAGCCTGACAAAGTGACAGGCATCCCACTTAATGCAATGGCACCCTCTACCCCTGCTGCCCCTCCTGTCCCCCTTTTGATGGCATTACTTTTCCAAAGCATGACAGCTGCGTTGATGAAAAATGTATTTCGACCATTGAGTGCCAAGGCCTTAATTGCATTCACTGCAGCCCGACCACCATTGTCCTCAATAACACCAACGTTACTGCACCAATCCTGGCCACTGTTTGGTTCAAGAGAATGAGTCATGGCAGCAGCGCATCACATGTGCCGAGCTCTGGAATATTCAGAAAGCAGACAACAACTTTGAAAAGCTTTCAAGGTTCATTCATGAGGTTTGTGGTGAAATCCAGTGATACTTTTTGTGTCAAATTTCTTCAGGATGTCCTCAGGGGAAAGGCATTTGAACCATGGTTGGTCTGCCAGCAGCCTTAGGTCGTGTCAACTTCCACGGCGATTCTGCCCCGGGCATGATGTTACTGCCCAAATGATTTGAGGACGCAAGGACATCTCAATAGCACACTCTTCCACACTTGGATGCTGAGTTCCGGTTCATGAAATATGCGTGCAACTGTTAGATCTGTTAGATTCACATTAAATTGAAAATATGGAGGTTGGAATTGGCAAACACTGGCAGCAAATAAACTAAAAAAATGTTTCAATCATCACACCCGCATGAACTGGAGTCCTTTCTGGGGATGGGATAGCCATGGATCCCCAACATTGAAGCCAAGTGACTGCGCATGGTCCACAACGAAGTCTTTTTCAGACATACGCAAACGAGCAGCGATGGACTCCGGGGCTTTGTCCACAACAACAAAGTCTTTGTCTTTGGTAACTTTGACCACATCCTCGCAATGGCTCGATGTGCAGAGATTCCATCTGCGCATTTATGGAATGCGTTAAATATTTCAAGATCTGATTTTGAAAAAGATTGACGACAAGACCTGACAAGACTATCTCCCTGTCCTGGACTTTGTATCTGAATGTCTTGCCTAAGCAACGTGACAGCGCCAAAGTAAACCACGTGTTTCATGGGCAACGATCCAAATTAAGGCGTTCCAAAGCAGTGCATGTGAACAAACCTTTTTTAGCCACCTAAGCCTTTTATTTGGTTTGACACTCCGGACCTCGGACCAACACCAAAACTTCCGGCCCTGGCACGGGCCCTATCCTTATCCTCCATGGCTTTAACGATCATAAAATATGTCCAAGGTGCCAACAGCTCGGCCCCGGGTTGGCCACTCGTTCGCCCATGCACGCAATTTCTTCACGTGGGTTTCCCCATCACTTTCCACACGCTGTCTTTTAGGCGCAGCACCTCCGAGCCATGCGCAGGCGTCTTCCAGTGGGCCCACATCACTGCAAGAGATAGATAGAACATATTGAATATATTGTGTATATCTATATATAATATATATTTATATATACTAATATCATATGCATGAATGTGTCATCATGTTCTGAGTATTCAACTTGAGCTCGACATTGAAGCCACATGTTTCGTGTCGCAAGTAATAAAGAACCATCAAACATCATCGAAAATGGAAAAGTGCTTTTGTGGGCAATTGTTCTGAAGCTTGTTGAAAACTCTGTCTTGTACATATATATATATATATGGTAAGTGATGCCGATGATGCTGATTCATGATTGCAATAACATGGTGACTTTCAAGTGGTCACCAATGCATCGTGCCTCCATCTGGCGACCTGCACCTCTTTTTTGTGTCCTGGACCCGCACATTTGGGGCAAGAACATGGTCAATATATTACAATATTACAATATGAACTTGACATCTGGGTTAGACATGTGAAGACTCCGCAAACACGAGGGAATCCGCTCAAGCATAATTTGGGATCAAAATCAGCTGAGGCTTCCAGCGGCCAACAATTTCAAAAAAATGTCCTGCTCGGTTTGATCCAGGGCATGCGTCACCTCCAGCCTGTTTGGCTTATTTCGCTTATTTGCGTAAAATCTCCTTAGGATTCGCAAAAAAGTGACAGCAGAAATCTACGACGAGACTATGCTTACCGATTAAGATGACAAATGAAAGAAAAGTGGCCACAAACTTTCAGCAAGTCATCCTACAATTCCGTCAGTCAAGACTCAAAACTCGAAAGCTTAGATGGTGTATGACAGTCCAATTTGAACAGACCCTGTAGAGCCTTGAATGCAGGATTCCCTGAAGTCGAATCATAGAGTATCAGCCAGCTTTGCTGGCATGTCTACTGTAGTGGAGGGGTGCTTTGTGCTTCTGCTTGTATGCCTTGTGTTTTTGCTTCTGATGGTGCTATAACTGAAAATTGTCCTGTGGGACCAATTTCTGGTTTGTCTAGTCTAAAAACGCCCCCACCAACCACCAAGCAGCAAGCTAGAACAAAGATTGACCCCTCGGCCCCAAGTCAAAAACAGCCGAGCTGCGCAGTTTTGCCCTTCTTGTCAATGCAATTTGGATCCATGCCCTTCCCAATCAAATATGTCATCGTCTCCACATGTCCCTTGTCAGGGGCGAACACTCGAGGTGAAAGGCAGGTGAACAGGGACACTATTGCCAAGCTAGCGGATGCAAGAATGGGTAAAGCAATCCACAACAACCCTCTACGAAGATACAGAACCTTGAAAAAAGCTTCCAGCTACCCTCTATGAAGGGACCGACGTGGTACTTGTTTCACACAGCCGTTAGCACGAACGACCACTGATGCAACATGGTACCGTGAAACCCTCAACAGCATCCCTGCGAACCACCCCAGCCCGTAGCAAACCCCTAATCTGTTTGACCCTGACCTTATTCGCCGCATAGAACAGTGCGGTCTGGCCGTTCACCTTAGCTTTAGTAGAATTTCGAGAAAGACGTTGATGCTGAAACTGCCATGGAAAAAGTAAAGCAGGTAACCTAAATACCACAATACGGCAGCAGAATTCCAGCAAAAAAGTCTCGAAGAGAACATCCAAAGCTGCAGTCAAGCAACATCGGCATGGTTCAAATCGATGCCACGATCCAGCAGCATGGTGCACAGTGCAAGTGCCTCTGCATGTATCCCATTTGGCAATTTTTGGAGCGCTTTCATCAAGTCAATGGACGAACTTGTGTGGAATTTAGACATCGTGGATACTATGCACATGTACTCTCCCTAAAATTAACATGGCCCCTGAAAATGACCCTTCCCAAAAGGAAAGTAGTCTTCCAACCATCAATTTTCAGGTGCTATGTTGATTTCATGGAGGGTGACAAACAAGTAATATGCAATGCTACGTTTTCATTGAAGGAATGTAAAGACCTCCTAGCAGACCAAGCCTGGGCGTCTTG